>Ga0123354_10007109_pt1 | contig 16754 bp, 11 predicted proteins | sample TergutLab28metaG_2_FD_97872 | JGI IMG/M metagenome (GOLD analysis project Ga0123354, IMG submission 97872) | Labiotermes labralis P4 segment gut microbial communities from Petit-Saut dam, French Guiana - Lab288 P4 | ecosystem: Host-associated > Arthropoda: Insects > Digestive system > Gut ...
AAGGCAGATGTGGTGGAAAATGAGACAACAAAATTATTAACAAGTGGCGCGCTCTGTAAAGAAAAAAAAAATTTTTAATACGCAAAAAAGGGGGGGGGGGGGGGAACATATTGACTAGCTGTGAAACTATCAGCTCCTAAACTAATGCTTCAAGTAGCTAGTTAGTTAACTGTCCAAAAATGACTTATAATTTATTTAATAAAACCAATTAATAAGACAAAACAACACTCTGTTGATCAGTTTGTCAGTTCATAAGGTGATCCAAAACACACACACACACAAACAAACACATAATTTTCACAGTACAGCAAAAAATTTGTTTCTCAGGTACTTTGTTTTGTGGCAAGTTTGTTCTAATAACATATTTTTGGTACTCATTTTAATATTGCTGATCTCCTTGAGAAAAAAGTTAGCTACTAGAACACCTGAGATACAACAAACACTATGCTGTATATTTTAACTGTTTTCAGTGTTTCCTAAATGTTTTTATATTTAATTTCTTCACCATATCCAAATTAAAATGATGATTCCTAAGTTATCATTCTATCCATTGGCAAAACAGATCTTTTGGGACCCCCTTTTTTCCCCATTGATGTCAGATACATGAACATCTGCTCTATGCATCTGGAATCAAAACATACGTTCTAATTTCTGTGTGACTAAGATACTGAAAAGGCTGAACAGTGTCAGATGTTCAAAAGCTGCCCCTTTACCTAAACATCATACTAAGAAGGAACTAGATGGACTTGAGTGGTAGGTCCATGGTCCGGTTTCTGACAGTAAGAGTTCAATTTGACCAACTAGAGAGGATGCTAGCTGGATGTGGTGACAAGGAGAACAGTTCTGCTCCTGCTGGGAAATAAACCCTGAACATTCCGCCTGTAGCTAGTCACCTTCCTGGAAAAGATTATTCGTAATAAAAAATTTTTTTTAACACTTTGATTGAAAACACTTATTTTGTTAATGTTTTGAAGGAGATGCAAAACGAGGAGATGGCTCTCACTGTGATCTCTGTGGATGCTCCACCCCCACTGTACGCTGTGATAAGTGCGCTCATCAGATCTTCTGTCTCTCCTGTGATGACATGTACCACAGGCACCCCAAGCGACAGAGCCATGTCAGAAAGGTAGGTATCAGCCTTCAGCTTTTGATTTGTTATAGCTTCAAACAACCCTAAATGTGCCTGCTTCAAGCAGAACACTTTTATGTGCATAGAATGGGTAAGATACATTAAATACCCCCTGAGGATAAACACCAGATGGTCAAAACATGTTGGGGATATGTGAATGGTTTCATTCAATAGGTGCATACAGTAATGTTGTGATTGAAGGTTTATTTGTTTTGGTAATGAGTAAGGTGCTGCTTTGGAGAGGCTGTCTCATGCCATAGTTTCTGTATCAGTCAAAAATCAGACACTTGTCACTTAACCACTAATTTGAAAACACAGTTTTCTGTGAATGGAGCTCACAGTACTGACAACATATTTTGCCACACCGATTTAGCCTTTCTCTTTATTCTTCTAATTTAAAACATTCTTAATCATTTCACAACTAGAACAAACAAGGAGTTCCTTAGAACAATATTTTTTTATTTTTATGTAATAAAGCTGTCAGTTACTGAGATTATATATTAGTGACAGATGAATAAATGAGTATGGAGCACTGGAGCAATGGTACTCTTAGGAGAAACTTGAAGTACTCAAACAAAACCTACTCCAATGTCACTTAGTCCACAAAAATCCCCCTGGCCTGGGAATGAACCCCAGCATCCATGCAAAGAGGCTGATGACTAACTGCCTGAGCCATGGCATGGCCCAGCAGAATGATAGATCAAAAGGCAGAAAAATACTGTGTGTACAAATTACACAATTTTATGCTTTATGTGATATGATGATGGAACAAATGGAACAAAATATATGTTTAACATATATTAATATCACGATGATGCAAGTGGAGAAATATATATATATATATATATATATATAATACTCCAATTGTGAACTCTGAGGTATGTTATCAACAGTAACTCATAATTATGCCCACAGGCTCTAGAAACTTCCAGGTTCCAAACGTTCCGTCCTCCACTGCCACCCAAAAACGAACATGTTCTTGCACCTGTACCACCCCCAAGAAAGAACAAACGACCTGGCAGCAGCAACAGCCGAATGGGGACACCTAGTCCTGATCAGGTAAACAAGGATCGCAACTGTGCGGTGTGTTAGCCTCACCTCAAACTCCGCAATCCCTTACATAAAAATACCACTAGCTTTTTAAAGCATAACAATACAGTGCTTCCCAGCTACATAATAATAGCTTTCAGACACAGTATAATTTATATGGGTGCATATATATGAAATACTGAATTGTCTGCAACATGGACTAAAATACACAGAAAACTTTTAAGCTGCAATATCTCTTCAAACACACCAAACCCTTGGTTTTTATATTCAGTTTCCTGTTAACCAAGTCCAATTCCGGAAAGTGACATTAATATGATGTACAGGCCTATAGCTAAAGACGGTACTCCAGTGTTACTTTTCAAGAAGGTCAGTCCTTGAAAAGACCACATGATTTTCATAGTTCCAACAGAGCGTGTTTCATTGGATGCATGCCATGACTGCAAATACTATTACATTTTAAATTTAACTCATGCTCATAACATGCAAATACCAAACAAGCAGATAAATGAAGGTCACTGCAACTTCATGTGTCAATGAATGCTGGAAGGAGCACCTTAATGAGGCACAAATTATGTTTACAGCCACTCTCACAGCAATCAAGACGCAGTTTTGACAGGTTTCTTTTTGAACGGGATTCAGTTTCTCAAATAATGGCACTGTCTCCCTTTAATACTAAAAATTTTCAATCCATTTTATATTATTCATTCTGTGCATTAAGAGATAACCAATATTTTAACAGCCAACTAAATGTACAATATACTATAAAAATATTAGAAATTTTCAATCAGTCAACTCAGTAAATCATACAGTAGATTGACAAGAATAAAGGATTCCCAAAACATGAGCCTACAACTAGTTTCAACAAAAAGACCACATTACCTCATCTGGGGCAATTATGAGCTCTTTTCAAAATGATGCTGCAATACAGAACACAAAAACTCTTTCATAAATGCATTGAGCAATCAGTTCAGGAACTGAACATAACAGGGGTTTTCACTTCATATTGTAGCACCATCCCAAAAACATGACTCATTAAATCCTGCATATGGATCAAGTACCAGATAAATATATGGTAGCTTTTATTTTTTCATATGTATGCACACATAAACATAAAATATCTGAATTTTGACGTTTTGCTCACCGTGCATCTCTGTATATTTATCTCGGTGATTAACCAACTTGATGATGCACAAAATTTTTGTTTTACAATAAGTTTATTTCATGCCTCTACATGTTTCGAGCACCATTTGCTCATCATCAGGAGGTCAAAATTGCATTGCACAGCCTCTGGTATCATCACACCTATAGGTGTGATGATACCATTACACCTATAGGTATGATGATACCAGAGGCTGTGTAATGCAATTTTGACCTCCTGATGATGAGCACATGGTGCTCGAAACATGTAGAGGCATGAAATAAATTTATTGTAAAACAAAAATTTTGTGCATCAATTTGATTAATCACTGAGATAAATAAAATATCTGATTACAAAACAAACTGATGACACACAAGCAAAAATATTCCTTTGCAAACCTAACTAGAGAAATGTATTCTTATTTTAATACGATGTGAGTTTAAAATGTTAGTTGTAGTATATCTGAAAATCACACCTTATCTTGTACCTGCTAAAGTGTGTTAGATTAACATTAGATTGTCACGTATATAACTTAAATCAAAATTATGTGATATAAAGACTGCTGTAAAAACAACTACAATATGTTACTTATTGATGTCAAAATCAAAAATGTTTTTGCTGATAATATATATTTTATTTCTTCAAAATAATCTTTTATTATATATGTGTTGCAGTTGTTTATATCTGTTTTCTGCCCTGCATCACAAAACCAGATATCCAAAAATCCATAACAGTTCAATGACAACTACTGAAGTACATGCAAATCCTGACACAAGCACACAATAGTACTCCCCATGTCCTTAAAATCATTATGTTATAATGTTCAAAAACATTTTTTTACCACTTATCTTACATGCTGACAGAAGACTGTACACACAACAATATTTCAAAAGTATAGAACCACGATGAAAAAATCAGACAGCCGAAAGTTGCATCAATTTCTGTTTCAGTCATGTCAGTACTTGCCAAGGGCTGGGTGTGGCAAAAATTATGACTGTGGCACACATTATTTGCTTTAAATGTGTTACATAACCAAACATCAGTGCGATTTTATTTTATGTTAGTATCTTGTTCCATAATTGATTAATTCTTATCCTACAGATGTAGCATATGTACACAACAATAAAGAATAGGTTATGATTATACTTATGAATACTTAAAGGTAGGCACATCCTTAGAATGGAACTTCAATCACCTTATACTATTACGTTATTTTTATGACAAGAATGCAAATGTTCTTTACAGATGTTCAGCATTATGATTTTTTTTTAACACAGACATTTTTACGGTCCCATGTAATGAATATCACCTAACAAAAAGTACCACATGTAACTGTGAACACAATAATTTTGCAATGACAGAGTGCTGTCCAGCTTAGGTAGGGATAAAGAATCTATTTCAGAAAAAGTTTCTTTCTGTGTATAGAAAATTTATTTGTAGGGTCTTTAATACCATTATATAGTTTTGGAATCATGCTGCTATTTAAACTACAGAAATTCATAAACTGAAGTACTATCATTCGAGTACCTAAGCAAAACTTTGATCTGCTGTCTTTAAAATCAAATATAAAACTCCTTTAATTTTTAGGTGTGATCAAAGTGATATTTTTGGTCTACTTGTCCACCCACCAAAAAAAAAAAAAGTTACATTGCGTAAACGTATGTTAGTAAATTTAACACTCACTGCATTTACTCAAATATTCAAGAAGTCTGATGTTGGTTAATATCAGATATTGTATGCTGTTAAGGCAACATACACTGTGAACCTCATTTTGCCATGCATGGACTTGACACAACATTTTAAAAAGTTTGTATATGCTAATGAGTAAATATATTTCCCTATTGGATTTTATACACTTTAAGAATGTGCATCAATAGGAGGAACATCACACGTCCAACTTCACTGAATGGAACCAGCACGCATTCCACAAGCTTGTTGGTTTGGTGTAATATGCTAAGTATTTGTGTATTTAATGCTGATTTTCCAAATGCCTAAATTATGAAATGGTACAATAATTGTGAATGCTGAATTGAAAAAAGGTTGTGGAAGGAATTAATAATGGTGCATTTCAAGGAATTAGGTCTGCATATGATTAGAGGGACAGAATGCCTTAGTTTGAATAAATGACCTCCAGACTGAGGTTTGACACTGGAAAAAGAGCGCCTGCTGTCAACTGTGACTTCCAGTGCTTTGTATCATTTGACAATGCAGCATATAAAGAATGAATCTTCTCACTGTATTTCATTGTACTTAACTGATACAAAAAGAATTATATCTTATTGTCAATAAAAGCTCTACAAGCAAAGTGTAGGTATGTAAATAAGAGGGAATTATTAATCAGAACGAAGATGGCTCTGCATAAGAAAATCTGCACTGACTGCATCAGGAGATAAACAGGGTTTGGCTGAAAACTTACTGACAGGCAGCCATCATTCATAGTAGTCAAATTTCTACTTGTTGGTTGATTGTTTTGAGGTAAGTAGATTTTCTTAAGTTAGTATTTCAAAACCTCAACAGATCAATTTCAAATTCAAATTTGAAAGATTATTCTAGGTCATCATTAGCCTAAATGCTTTCACGTGCATTTTTATCCATCATGTGATCACCACTAAGAGTTATGTTGTGTACATCAACACTTCACTGAAGTAATTAATACCAAGCCAGAACTACAGCTGCATGCCATTCAAAGACACAGTAAACCAGATTTACAGTAGGAATAAAAACTGTTATAATGAGTGGTATTTAATAATCTGCTTGTTTATTGCCTCAAACAGCTCACATTTCTGTCCAATGAAAAGTGTTTATAGCTCAGCTTGGTGCTGTTATAAAATTGTAACTACTGTACCACTTTAATCCATAATTTCATTTAGTTTCACTTTTAACTATCAGTATGATAAAAGTATAAGGCCCAGCAATTTATACACCATAAATTAGATACACGTACCATATGTAAATTTTAATAACAAAAATAGACAAAAACTCTTGACAAATGCATCAGTCAACATAAAATTTGTTTCATCTAAATATTACTGGTGATACAAATCATCACAAGTTCACAAAACATATAACCAATAATCATAAAAATCAAATCCATGCCCCTGCTCAAAGTAAAAGCTGCAGCAGAGATCCCTGTACCGGCCTACCTCCAGTTTACACTAAGGACCTCCTCTTAACTTTCACTGACAGGCTCTTTCTTGCCTGTTCTGGCTCAAGTCCAATGTTAAGTGGCTCTAACAGCATCTTTCCTGCTAATGGATGGCAACTCAAAATTAATTTTAATCTTATGGATTTCTGTCAAGATGTCCTGTTCATTTCTGTTGTGTGACCTGGTTTTAGTATCCTGTAGCAAAATATACATTAAGTCTTCTGTAATGCCATTATTCTTTATCTTATTCAATGAGTACTGCATATCCGTTGACACTTTCCAACAACTTATCTTCAAGAATGTTTTTTACTCAGAGATTATACTTTTACCAGCACACTTGAACCTTAGCTGCCTCATTGGTTATTTTAACACGGTAGCTATTATTTTGATTATAGTCATTTATTGACCTCTGCAGCTTATTCTCAACAAGTGCTACAATCATTCCATTATCTGCCCATAGTGAACTCCTTAAAAATTGTTTTTCCACTTAGTTTTTTTTTTTAACTATGTATTTTTTCACCTAGTTTCTTAGAATATCTCCACTACATGGTCCTTGAGGGTGAAAGCTGTAGACAGGGACAGTAATTTAACCTATTCATATACCAGATGGATCCCATGTATTGGCAGAAGCCTTATAAAACAAACAACAAACTACAAACTTCCACAGGAACTCAAAAGTAAATGGTTAAATAATACTTGATTTTAGTATCCTGTAGTAATTACGAGATGAGACCTGTAGGGAAACTTTCAACCAGATTATGCATTTGGTGCAGTTTAGTCTCCTAAGGTAAAACAGCCATGTCATTACACAATTGGTGATCATCCAATAAAAACTCAGTGACAGTGAAAGCTACAAATTTATGTAGCACCTTTAGTATTCCAACAAAGAAGTAAGACATGATGCACAACATGTATCAAAGACATCTAAATAGTTCTTGAAAGCATACAATACCTTCATGTTGTAACACATCAGTTAACTCGGCAAGTTCCGATACCAGAAAACTGCAAATAAATCACATAACTTCACAGATGACAGAAGATATCCAGAAATGCTAACTGAAGGACTAAGGTTTACTGTTTCTGTGTGTACTAAGATATACAATGATGTATTGTCTTGTTTAAAATAGGGTCCAACTCTGCCCAAGAAGGATTTCTCAATCAAGGATAAGATGGGAAGCTTGAAAAGGATGATGGGTGGCAGGCCTTTACCGCCACCACCTAACAAATTCCAGAGTAAGAAGACTTTCTCAAACCATAGAAGGATTTACTTCTGTTCTATCAGTTCAAAGATAATGAAACATTCTAAAAACAATCAGTACATTTCCATACCTGTCATTATAAAATCATAAGGTTGGTTATAAATAACAACACAACACTTAGGTTCAAGCTCCAAAGTGTTCATGGTAGTTTGAAATACTTCAGGTCCTGGTGATGTGAGAATGTAGGTCCTTAGCATGTAAGTCATGTTCTGATGGAAAGAAATGCAAGAAAATGACTTTTCACTACAGGATGGCTTCATGAATCTGGTTTTAAACAAATCACAAATGTAAGATCAGTTAGTTTATTTAACAACCATCTTTATGATATGCTCAAAAGCATAAATTTCCTTAACTTTCATTATTGGACTAGCAAAAGATTTTAATTAGCTCACTTTGTTATTTTGTATATGTTCTAGCTTTCCACAAAAGAGCAGTAGATTCTGATAAAATAATGTCAAGAAGTAGCCCATTGTGGAATCTTTCTTCCAAAGACAGAGAAATATTTGTCTTTATATGTACACTAACTCTCACTATTCAACAGATCTGACAATTACATAAAAAAAAAGTAAGCCCATTTCTAGCACAAATAAGTAAAATACATAACTACTACTTTTGCTTCTATGTAGCTTCAAAGAATCTACCAGAGAAAAACTATAGTCTCTATGATATGACTAAGGTACTGCTAATGATAACTGCAACAGCACACCAAGAAACATGATTCCATCTGCAGTACTTCTGGTTTTCCCAGCAGCAGGGAGAGACAACTTTGACCATATGGCTCCAAGCCCTCCAACATTGAGATCAGTTCCACCTGAGCTGATACACCAACCCAAACCACACATGGCTGACCGTATGGGAACACTACAACAGCGCTACCGTCAACATCAGGCCACAATGAGGGGTACCACTCCCAACATTCCACTGACTGTTGTGGAAATGAACAAGCACAGTGAAAATGAACGAGAAAATGAAATAAAACAACAAAGAGCCAGGAGCAACAGCATGGCAAACAGCAGTTTTACCAACTTACCTGATCAACAACTGGTATGTAGTTCATCCTAAATTGTTGGCATATGCAACAATTATTATAATTCAAACTCTTTACACAGAATACAAGCAATTCTGCATCTCTTGCCACAGCACACAAGACAAAAATAATTCCCCAGATCTGTCTCTTGAGCTTCAGACATGACATGCAAAATGTTACACAGGTCTGTTGCATGTCTCAAACCTTAAGTCCACTGACAGATTTTAATGAGATATCATCAAGGATTGCTACTGGACATCATCATCATCAACATGTAATTTAAACTCCCACATGCATTATGTAAGTTAATAAATACACTTCTGTCCTCCCACCCCATTCCTGATCACTGAGTATGGGATTATTCAACTGAAACTCATTTAGGGACTGTTGTGGGCAAAGGAGTGCATGTCATTAAAAGTCCCCATGGGTGCTGAGGCAGGGATCCTGTTCACATAACACTCAATCCTCCTCCCCCCAGCAAAGAAACCATGGACTGCTGCTGAAAACACTGTACCCTCCATGCCTTGACACAGCACCACAGATGGGTTTCCTATGACAACCCTTACGGATACAAAATTTCAAGATATTAATAAAAAAAACCTGAAATGACCAAATATTTCATGTCATATACAGGTTTAAATAAGAAGGTCATTCCCACCAGGCATTCCTTGAAAATTTACCCACTCATGTATGTTGAACATGAGTCAGGTTAAAATTCACTTCATAGGAATTCAATCTAACAGCTTCTTCAATTCAAGACTTGCATTACTGGTACACTAATATTACTGGTCTGTAAAGGTGACACTTCACTTAGTACTTTATGAGTGAAACTGAAATGGTAGAGTACACAATATAACAAATCTGAATATCTGATATCATAATGTACATGAAATTAAACATCATTCAGATACAGAGACAGTGATAATGATGGGCATAGGACCATTAGTGATAACTAGTGGTAACTAATGGTACCGGAACATGGAGACAGAACCAGCCCCTGTAACATCATGTTCTTACATCATATTTTATTTATACAACAAACAATGTCAAATTTCAGTGCCACAGTAATAAATCCATTACTGTATTTAAGTACTTTTCTTCAATGTATGTCCATTGCTTTTGTCAAAAAGTGTTTGAATGTGGAAGTTAAAGACAACTTTGTCTGCAGCCACCAAGTAGGGACAGTGGCTATCCTGACTGGGAAGCTGAACAGTGGGGCCAACGAAACCGCTCAGGCAGTATTTCTGGCTCATCTGGCATTGATACAAGCTCCAGGATGCGATATAATGCAAGTGACATTTCTGGACTGGCAACACTATCTCGTCGTCGTACCAATGATTTTCAGTCTCCATCATTAACACCTTCTCAGCGAACTAATGGATTTTTTGGCAGAGGGCTCATACAGAGCAGTTCTGTAGCTGATCTACATGGAATAGGAAATTTTCCACCACAGCCACAGCCAAATTTCCACACAGTGCAACAGGTAAAAATCTTTGTTACTTCCTCTACACACAACTGCTTACTGCTCAACACACAATGTTAATCCAGCAGAACTAATGTTGAATAAAAAGCAGCAATAACAATCAATATAGACTGCCATTATTTGTATTCTTCTATCAATATAAATGCCCCAGATACTGAAGTAAGTTCCTAAAGATAACATTTTATTACGTAGCCCATTGTTCCCATGTCACATCTTATTATACATTCATGAAATTTACACATAAACATATAGCCCTATATTATAAGTTTATTACAATATTAAGAACTGTACTATTACACAATGTGTTCTTGTTCTGAAAAAATTACAATGCACACTATTTTCAGGCACAGTCTATGGCTCACCTGAATTGTCCAAGTTGTCATCATGGCTTGGTCTGGGTGTCTAACAACCCATGGGAATTTGGTGGCCCACCTGGGAGGACACCCAGTAACTTAAGTTTAAACATCCCTGCACCTGGTTATACCAGTGGAGATGGAAGTGGATTTGTCCCTATGTGGGGTGGAGGTGCCAACAACATGGGTACCTGGCATGGCCCACCACCGGGAATGTACCCCACCTCACCCCCAGGAACATACCCCCTAGACATGAGTGCATCACAAACAAGCATTAATGTGCCTAACAGCAACATGCTTCCTTCAAACACAGGTTTCAATGACTGCAGACGCACGTCACCTGCACACAGTACGAAGTCCACACAGCAACACCAACGTAGGAGGCCTGTGTCCCCAACTCTCAGTGTCAAATCTACCCAGCTGAACAGAATGAAATCCCCAGTTGCAAACCTCAAGACCAGTCAGCAATACCACAAAGCAGGATCACCAGCACCTAGCACAACATCACGGAAATCACAGATCTCAAGATCAAATCGCAGTCAGGCACAACAAAACCTGGCTAAGGCGTCTCAGCTTAAGCACCACGACTCTTATGAAAGTTCTGGGGAGGAATACCTTGAAAATATCCAGAATGATGAACAAGATACTAATGTCAATGATCTAGAAAAACAGCCTGAAGAGGAACCAGAGCTACCTCCTGTACAACCTGTGATTCCTACACATCAATGGGAATGTGAGCACTGCACATATGTCAATCGTGCTGGTACCAGGGTATGTGCCATCTGCTGCAAGACACCCACAGGTTTGCCACAGAGACCATCAGAGGATACCCAACATCGACACAGACTAAGACAGAAAAATTCTGAAAGCAGTGGAATTACCAATAGCTTTGATACACAAACTAGAAGCCAGAAAAACACAAACAATGGTACAAGCTGCAGACGTAGCAGTGTAAGGAATACCAACAGTCGCAGCGACACTGATTACAATGACACGAGAACCAGTACACAAAGGCGTTACAGTGAATTTGCTGCCAAACAACAGCCTCAACCTACAAGTGATGATTATAGTGACATCCCTTTTGATGAGGGTTATGCTGCTGCAAAGTTCAACAAACTGAGAATTACACCGAAAGCAAACAAAGCTGCAGATGCTCAGGAAGATCCCTACGAAGGTGTGCAAATGAGATCTTCAGATGTAGACTCAACTAAAAGTAAAAGGAAAGGTAGGCCTTCCAGAAAAATATCATTTTGGCCTGGGACAAAATTCTCACAGAAATGTTAAGACTTAGTGCAAAAACTCTATATCTTATACTTTTTAGATTTTAAGAGTTAAGAAATATTACTCAACTTGTATGGGTACAATAAACATAACTTGTGTGGAATTAGTTGGTTTCCATTTCGAATTATGCCTTTAAAATAGGTTCTATATGGATTACTCAAGGGTTTTACACAAGCATTTTGTTTTGTAGTCAAAAATAATATATATTCTTTGGAACGCAATACACATATTATAATAGCAAATTGTGTATATATTTTTTAAGCTAACAATCTAACCTTTTGTAGGGGAAATTCTGGAAGGTGCGAAGACAACTGAAATTGCGCAGAGAAATTCTCGCCACACTGAATTAAGTGACTCTTTGTCTGAGACTAAATCTGTTCCATCTGCCCCTTCAGACAGACTCACCACAACATCCTCCGACTCTCATTCTCAGCTCTCAGTAGCAACACAATCTCCACTACCTGTAGTTAGTAATCAAGAATGTGTTGCTATAAGTAATACTTTAAGGGCAATACCTAAGCCTCCAGCAAGTCCATCTGCCCAGAAGATTACTGTGTCAACAGCAGTTGGACCATCACCACCGAGAGAGATTCCAAAGCACATAAGAGGAAGTAAACCTGTTCAATCAACTGTCACATCAACTGGTATTCAGTCTGCTATAGAAACTCAGATAATACATTCTAATAGTGAAATACTGGCAACAGAATCTAAGACCAAACTAAATTCTGAAAGTTTCAGCAAGCCTAAAATGGTGACGTCTACTGGCACATCACCTCCACCACAAAGTATCTCAACTCAGGTATGGCTCTGCAACAACTTAACAAACATTTAATAAGTTCTTCACATACACTTTACAAATTTAATTCCTTTTATTGTTATTTTTTTAATGTCTTCCTTGTTTTTGATGTCATTAACGTTTGTAAATACAAATCAAGTGTTTTGAATGTGTAAAGGATTTCTTCATTGCATGACTTGTTAAACATGTTAATTTCCCAGTAATGTCCTTACTTTTACAGATTATAGAATGTTTCTTGTCAGTATGAAGATCCTGATTCATAAAACTAAGTTCCCATTTTGTTCATTGGCTACAGACAGGAAGATATGCACAGCACTGTAAATATCATTTCAATTCATCCAACACACACAGTACAGTAATAAAAATTACATTACAATTTCTTTCCATGTAGGCGACTACCACAGGCAAGGAAGACCAGGCATTGTGTCATAAAGTAAGTCTAGGACATTGACACTTTGTCACTAACCAGACGAAAGTGTCACTGAAAAGTAATGATGTGATATTTTGAAGAAAGATGAAGGGTGACAAGTTTCATGTAACTGAACAGAGGTTATAATAACTTGTATTCTGTTAACACTGAACACAGATTAAGAAACGTGACAAACACCACTGCAATCACCATAATAAATCATATACTACACAACTTGCATCCATTTAGTACAGTTAAGAGCATAAATTCTGTATTATTTTCACAACGCAAACATCAAACAGGTTTCGAATCAATCTGCAAAAATAACACAAAACTCAATTACCTACGAGGTGCAGTCAAATGAAATGTTTCCTATTTCTTTGTCTTGCTACATTCTAGTTTTATGGGAAAAACCACTGTATTAGTAAAATCCCTGGAATTCTCAATAATTTTCTAGTACTTGCAACTACTTCACTTGATAGCTGGCAGCACCACAATTGATTATACAATGGCAGAGATCTGCATGTAGTTGAAACAATGAGCAGCAACTAAGTCATTGATTGCTAAAAGTAAGAAGCTGAATTATATTTACAAATGTTTGCTCAAAGTGTTTGGTTAAGCAACTATCACTATGAGAACTGTTCAATGGGTAAGACTGATAAAAGAAGCTGAAACAGCAAGAGCAGACCTTCATGCAATCCATAAAGCTGTTGCCCATGCAATGCAGTTATGCCTGACAACAACCAGCAGACTGATAAACTGGTATGTGGCAACTACTGCATAACAACAGATGAATTATACTCCACCCCACCCACTCATAAAGGCAGTGTCATGGCACTTATTGGAGAGCTTGGCTGTTCTCAGATCTGTGCTCGATGAGTGCCACAAATGCTAACATATGCACAAAAAGAGGAAGGAAAAACAAGCCATTGACCTTTTGCACCAACATGATACAAGAGGTGAGGACTTCCTGCTGCAGTTTGTCACAGGGGAAGAAACCTGGGTCCAGCAGTTCAAACCCAAATCCAAATGGCAGTCAATGGAGTGGTGCCACATTCCATTCCCAAGGAAGGAGAAATTATAAGAGTGAGTTTGCAGCAGAAAATCCATGGCTACAGTCTTTTGGGATGAGAGAGGTGTGACTGTCATATTACTAGTCCAGCGATATGACAGTAAACTCTGGCTGCTAGAATGAACACCAAACATGTATCAGAAGTATTGTTCTCCCACCCAAGATGGGCATACCACTGAGACCATAACAAAATTTGGATGGATATTGTTGCCATATCCACCCTAGAATCTTGACTGCAATGGTACTGGATATGACACACTACCAAATGGCCACACATAATTAGGCACACTCCAACCAGTATCCCCATCAGAGGTTCTCCTTGCACACTGGTGTAAAACACTCCAAGGTCCAAGTCAATGACAAGAACATATTACATACATAAAACAAGGAAATATCAGATCTTGATCATATTCATATTTAATTAAAAAATATAAAAATCATAAATTTTAAATAAACACATAATTTTTGTCTGTGGTCTAATAACATTTCATACAAACTACATTTAAGCAATGTGTTATTGGAACCTCCTAAAACCTCAACATGTTTGCGCCACTGTGACTTATCATCAGAAGGCCCAATAAAAAAAAAACAAAATACCATGTAATTTATGAATGGTAATATTTGATGTTTTTTATGGGGACTCCTATAGATGACCCATAAGGGTCAAATTATGTTGAGGCTTAATTACAACCAACTGCTTAAATGTACTGCAGTTAAGCTATCAAAGTTTAAATATGATTAGATATACAACAAAATGGAAACAAGTGATGAATTCGCTATCTGTCAACTTTACATAAGCAGTGTTATTCAGCTGAAGTCACACTATAATCTGTAACTAGGAACAAACTAACAAGGATATAATTAACACACTGTAAGTTACTTACCAACAACTAAAGACATTTAAAACCTGACCTTTTAATGTAAACTACTGATTTACCACCCCAACACATCAGAAGCTTGCTGCTGCATAACAAAGCTACAGGTACAGACAGGCTCCTCATTTCTGTATTAACAGACATATGAAGTGCCTCAGAAAGTGATGAGCATGTCAGGGCGAAGTGATGCTGCCATATCACCAGTCAATAGGCATGAGCAGGATGAAGTGTATAAGCCAGCACGAAGGCTCAAACGCACCATGTCATTGCATATGAGCACACAGAGAGCTGATGACACCTGGGGAGGTACTCCTCACTACCTCTTCCGCTCACAAAGCCGACAGTCACTCATGAGTGAAGCTCAGGTATGGCTCACTAACACTCTATGCTTGCTGTACATGCTGACAGATTTCTTTTGCTCAAGTCTAGTTAGGGACTAAACTTTTCCCACAATATGGTAAAACTGAATAATCAATACTGTTAGGCACTAAAATTAGTCACAACCTACAAATTCAGGTCAAAGCACTGATTATCTAGTACAACACAGATTTCACTTTGTCAAAAATTAGGATAGATATTACTTAGAAGCAATATGTAAGCTCCAATTTATGATGACACTAGTACATTCATGTAAGAAGTCTTCCAAACTTACTACATGAAATTTTCTATTAACAATAACCTATGACCTTTAAACATGAAATGAGTTTAAATAAATATATATATATATATATTAATATTTCACCAATTGGTTATTTTCTTTTAAAAAATATATATCCACTTTGCAAAAATACAGTCTGATATTTTATGGTAAAACAAAATATTCAAAATGTTATGAAACACCATACTTACGCACATATAAGATGCAAATTTTTTTTTCCTAATTCATTAACTGAACAGTGGGGATCACCATATAATTGTGAACAAAATGAAACAGCTTCTGTAAATGCATTTTTCTGAAAATTGAAGTTTGCAAAGGAGGAAGGTGTCTCACATTTTGGTAAAACTATAAGGAGATCTACTTCAGTATCAAACCAACAGAACTGAATGTGATTAAAATTAACCTCATTGAAAATATAACTGACACATTGATGTACCAACTGCCTGTGAAGTTATTTTATAGCAGACAGACATGTTTTGAATGACAGGTAAAAGCAAATGTTTTTAAGGGTAAATAATTTGCTTCTAAAGCCTTTTAAATTGATTAGTCAAGGAACATACCTTAAGTTACAATATCAAGAGGAAATGACAGCTAAATGTACAAAATAATCACTCAGACAGTCGAGTACATTGATACAGAACAAAACCAACCCTACTGCTAAGTAACCTGCAAAGGTGGTTTGCTGAAAACAATAGAAAATTAACTTCTACAAAACCTGAAACTTCTTGTCAGGATGACACTACACAAAGTACAGTAGAATTAAATAAAAGCCTGTAAACACAGTAAACATATGAATAAAATATATTAAAATATCAACAAATGCACTTTGGTTTTATGGATGTAATTTTACTGCAGAGTGGTCACCAACATGTTTTGGCAACTCACGTGGCTATCTTCAGGGTGGAGATAACAAGCATACAAATATAATAAAAATTTAAGTGTAGAAAAGAAAACCAACTAGATGCAACTGAATGCTTTATTGCACTTATAATCTGCTCAACATGTTTCAGGCACTCATATGCCCATCATCAGGAGCTCGAGACTATACTTGTGTTATTGCCGCATATGGTGTGTAATGC
>Ga0123354_10007110_pt1 | contig 16754 bp, 4 predicted proteins | sample TergutLab28metaG_2_FD_97872 | JGI IMG/M metagenome (GOLD analysis project Ga0123354, IMG submission 97872) | Labiotermes labralis P4 segment gut microbial communities from Petit-Saut dam, French Guiana - Lab288 P4 | ecosystem: Host-associated > Arthropoda: Insects > Digestive system > Gut ...
TTGCTCTATGTATTGTTGGTGTTGATTGTTGTTGTTATATGTAATTTCAGTCTGTAAACGTGTAACACTGCCACCGGGTTTACACCCAATTGCAGTTAAATATATCATTCATTCATTCATTCATAAGTCGTGTGTACGGTGCAGATGGTGCCGCGTAGCACCATCTGCACTGTACACACGACTTATGCAGCGGCTCTCGAGACCACCACCCTTCCAAAAACTCGGTGCAGAAAACCATATGCCGCAACTCAACATCTAATGCTCCTGATGATGGGCGTTATGTACCCGAAACATGTCGAGCTAAAAATACATCAATAAAATTACCTAGCTGCATCAAGTTGGCATTTTGTTTTATTTCATATAAACATTGCTCTGTATATTGACACTGCATCGCACTTGCAATTGGAAAACCCTGGTCGGCAGTCTGAGTGGTTCAGAAATTTACAGAAAGATGATATTCCACCTCTCAGACTTTTTTTATGTTTGTATTTTGCTAAAAGGTTGTACACAATGGAAAAAAAAATGAGTGTGCATCTTATATTAACACTGTAAGAGAAGTTTACTCCCCTCCTTTCCTTTAATGTTCTATGCATAGTAATAAAAACCACAGCATGTTTATAGTCTTTCAAGTACTCTGTCCCTGTAGCTATTAAATTACCAGCATTTTCATATAAAAACATGGTATTTCCATTCCATATCAAATATTTTTTATATGACAATTATATGCCTACAAATAGAGCCCCAGTCAGAAAGACATACATACTACACTAAGTGTTACAAAAGTAGAGATTACACATTTGCAAACAGGATATACTATGCAGTACAATATTGCATGACATGTTCTTGTACTTCCGGTTCACTTACTGTGATATACACTGAGGCCTACGTACGACGGAACAACAAATAACTTTGTAACAGGCTCAAAATTTTTGTTTCAACCATCAATAGTGTTTGTTCTCTCCAAGTATAATTTGCATAGCATTTTACCAGACAAAAGAAATGACTGGATCTGTCAGATTTATATGTTTTGTGTTGTTGTCATATTTCAAATAGCAGTAACATGCTGCCAAAATTCCCATCTTTAATCTAGATTAATAAGTGGTTGTTAACTTACACACTAACACTTGGTCCATAACACATTTTGGATTAGCTAAGCTGTTGATCATCTGTGGGGGTACTGATTTATGCACAGAAAACTTCACTGTTAGAGCAAAGTATTTATTTCTCTTTAACAAAAAGTATCCTTTATATATTTATCTTCTCCACACTCATAACCACTTCCAATGACAGCAGCACAATTTTGCCACAAAGAAAAAAACTGCTTACGGTTTTCTGAGATACAAAAGTCTTAATAAACAATCACATTGATGGCTTGTACAGTTCTGCATGGAAATACAAAATATATTTTTGCTTTCATAATGCCAAAAAGTAATAAGTGTCATTTTTAAGAAAACAAAATTAAGCATAACTGAATGAAATCCACAATCAACGTGTGAAACATAAAATAGGCCAATCAATAGGCCTGTTTGTTATCTGCAATGAACTGCAATATCTCAAAAAAAAGATTCAATGTTAATTCAATAGCAAATATATATATAAAAAAATACAATAACACATTAAAGAAAGACAGAAAGAAAGAAAATGATTCATGAGTATGCTGCAAACTGTCTTTCTTATCCTTTTTTTTTTAAATAACCTTTCAAACCTCGGTCCAATAACTTCACCAGCAACACCACTTTTATTTCTGTTAGTGAAGTTTTATGAAATTACCTGTTGGTAAACAGAATCCACAGAAACACCAACCAGGGATCTATGGCCTTAAAGAATGTTTTCCTACTTAAAAAAATTATATAATCCAATCACAATACACTCTGCGACCAACAATGTGTTTTATCCCATCCTGTAACTATATTACACACTACAAACTGTATTCAAATATTCATGAAGTGCATGCTCTTACTTATACATTTTCCACCTCAAACACAAATATGTGATTTTAAAATCCATGCAATTCTACATTATACTTATCCAAGCTGTTCCTATATTCTTTGTATAAATCAAATCCATTCACTATGAAAAGAATATTTAAGACATTAAGTCTTCTGCACATTTAAACTATACATCTAGTAGGGTTTTTACCCCCATTTTATCTCTCTTCCATGATTAAATATGACAGTCTAGTCATGTAGTCTAAGATCAACTGACTTCTTGTGGGACTGAAAATATACACTAGAAAAAAGTTTGACACTGAATGTCACAAACTCCATTACACTCATATGAAACACACAGATTGATATAAAGTAGTTTGTCAATAGCAATCAAAGCTGTTATCTGAAATGCATTTTGCAACTGTTCCAAAACCAAAATGCTTCCTTCTCATATTCTACATTATTATAAAATCCAAATTAAGAAACACTCTGCACTTTTAACAGATTTCTATGTTTGTGTTTGTAGTTACAATAAATTTTAATGGGTATGAACAACCTGCATGTAGCAGTCACACATTCATACATTTCAAATGTATGTCTATGCCAGGTCAGAAATAAGGTATGGCAGTCAAAACCGCATATCTGAAAAACTGTGATTACATTCTGAAATTTGCACATTGTTAAGTTACATACCTGTAAGATATTCAATCAGTATCCAAAATTCTAGTCATCACTATAGGCAAATGAATCTGAGTTAACAAACAGAGATGTTTGACAGACAAATAAACAGGACAACAACAAAAATTCAATAATAACTTTTTTTGATTGAATAAATGAAACATTCTCTTACACAGCTTGAAAAACTTCCAAGACAATGATGACTTCAGAATAATTTTCTTACTTGGCGCCATGATCCCAGTTATGTTCTAGCAGAGATTTCCGAGGAATTTTTAAGGACTCACTCCAATAATGACACAAATTTCTTTAAATCAGACGTTCATGAATTTCACACAACACTGCACTTGAATCCACATAAAACAGTGGTGACTGCTATATACCATAATTAAAAACACTCAGTGAGTGGGTTATTGGTACTGTTACATCCAATACATTAACATTACTTATAAAATGAAAACAGATGAAAGCTCATATAATGTGCAACGTAAGAAACATATATAGAGCAAAAACTGACATAAGCAAAAAGACCTGAATGTCCATCTTCAATATGGCTGATGTCTCTGAAACTGACGGCTGCCTGCCCTTGGTTTGTTCCCATATCCTTGCATGCCACCAGAATTGCTGTAGCCATAGCCAGAATAATCATTATATGGGCCACCATAGTCATAACTGTTATAGCTGTTATAACCTGCACCACCATACCCTGCAGCATAATCGTGGCCATAGCCACCATAAGTATGGGCTGTTCCCCAGCCACGTGCATCTCCCCTCAATGCACCTCGACCTCCAATACCCATGGTTTCAGGGTTAATCTTCACCTTTTTTACATCAACCTCTTTACCATTGATGTACTGCTTAGGAGACTTGAGAAGTTGATATACAACATTTTTGGAATCAAATGTGATAAAACAGAAACCCTTTCTCTGGTTCTTTACTTTATCAAATGGAGCCTGCACTTCCACTATTGTTCCATACTGTGAGAAATAATTCCGAATATCTCCGTCAGAAATGTCTGGAGTCAAGCCACCAACAAATATTTTTCCATGCTGCGTTTTCTTTGACACCCGCTTGGGATCTACTTTCCTTTTGTTGATATAATGATCTCCTGATGTCAACAGTTTATCAATAGTTTTCGGATTTGCAAATACAATGAAAGCAAACCCTCTGGATTGGCCTGTATAGGGGTCAACTTTGACAGTGACGCTCTCTATCTCTCCAAATTTACCAAAATGCTCCTTAAGTTCTCTATCAGTAGTTTGCCGACTCAGACCGCCTACAAATAATTTTCGGTCATCATCTCTTCCAGGAATACCTGCAGTTCCTCGTGAATCTTGCCCATTTCCTGCAATAATTCTCGGGTCTTCGTGATAATCTTGATAATAATCCATACTGAAACGGTTTATTAAAATACAGCAATTGTCAAAACACTTTCAAGCTTTACCTTCGGGATGAAGCCAAGACCGTTTAAAAACAAATGCAGTGCGTAATCACGGTATTCAAACATTGCTGCCAACGTTTGAAAGCGGCATTGTATGATTCGGTTGGGCTTTCAAAACATAAATTTCTTTGACGGGAACAAAGGCAATTACCAATTCTTGCGCTTGGGAATCATTTCTTTTTGTTATAGTATACTAAACAAAACATTGAATGCTGGCATACCATAATTACTTGTTCTTATATACAAAGAACAAAATTTGAATGCTGTTAAACCGTAATACAGTTGCATCAATAACATTTCTCTTATTATTATTCAAAACCATGCTAGAATGTTTACTATTTCAAATATTTAATTTTAAGATATACATGTACATGGTTGTTGTAACATTGGGGACCATTTGTTGCGGAAATATTTCGCAAGAGAGGAACCAATATGTGTTTGTAATATGTAAACACTACCCCAATTTCTAGCAGCCTTTATTGTTCGAAAGTGCTCTTACTTCCACAAACTCTGTTCAACTGCCATAATAGTGTACATGCAAATGTAATGTATGAATTCGACTTGTGAACGGTTAGGACTCCAGATATGTTTTTGTAATTTTCATTAGATAAAATTTACGGCCTATCGAAATGGATGACCACAATAGTCCTAATAATAATATCCATTGTGTGGATGGGTTGTAATTGCTTATTGTTTTACTGTGCACGAACATCTAATCCAAAAGGGAACGTAGATGCCTGCTTAGATATGTTGTTTTACGTATGTCACAGATGTAAATACGGGTTGTGAACATTATAACCGCGCTTGCTTCAATTATCTTCACACAGAGAAATTTTGTACCTAGAATTAATATTTAATTAATTAATTCTACACTAAGCATTTACGACGTATTCTGTATCCGACAGGTTTTCCGTTTATGGATTTGTAGAATAAAAAAAAAAAATAAATAAAAGCTGCCAACCGCCGATGTCTACGCGCTACTGTGCGTTTGTGTGCGAACCGTGTTTATGAGCGTGCCGGTTACATGACTAACGCCTTGGCACGGATTAGTGCGCATAGGGACTTTGAAACCCTATCCGTGATTCTGTCGGTCGCGTAGCTGATCCGTTCAGTTTCACACTGGTTCATAATAATAATGATAATAATAATCAGCATCGTAACCAGGGATGCTTGTACGAATGTGGTCTGTGGTTACGGGTGTGATGGTATAGTGGTTGCAGCCCAAGAAAAGTAGAATATTTTAGGCATTGTAAATATGAACACTGTTAAAAGAAATGATGTGAATCGGCGAGGTAGGTAGAATGTAATGAAAACTTCTGTTATTAACTCGAACATTGTACTGTGGAAACTGAAGATTTATATTGTGGTGTTATCGTTTACAGTACTTGCTATTCAGGCAAAGAAGAAACGTCACCGAAATGCGAAAGCGAAAGGAAATAAAAACAGAGAAGGTGATGAATCAGCTCGCTCCCAATCAAACAGGATGAGGTGAGTGACAGGTTTTGTAATATACAGATTTCATACATTTATGCATGTCTGCATGTGTATCAGTGTGATACTTGATGAGGTTAGTTTTCGTCTACATGACTTTCAGGCAGTATAACGGAGAATTATTGCATGTTTAGATGGAATTTAGGAACTTATCGTCATGATTTGTAAGACTTTCCGAAAAATGTTTCAATTTTGTTTTCTACGGAATTCTCACATGGTGAGGTTATGTATGGCCATTTGTCGTAAAAATTAGTACTGCATTTTTACTTTCCAGTTTACATATATGTATGTATATATATAGTACTCACAAGAAGAAACATGTAATATAAAAACTTAAAATGGAGAGGTGTCAATGGATCCTTATTGCACAACATTATTTGTGATGTTTGGAATTCTACATATGCCATACTGCAGGGTCTGTAATTTGTCTAAGAGAAGCACATGATTGAACATATTATAGTCTATATGTGGATCTTTAATTGTGGCATGGAGTTTGCATTGGTTATAATGGAAGCCACATGAAAAGAGGGTTGCCAGCATACCTAGCAATTGTCATGTATGTGACTCTTGTCAAAGTGAATTTAGCAAGGTGTATAGGAAGTCTGGGTATAGCCATTACTCTACTTAAATTTCTGTTTATAAGGTAGAACCTCATAGCGTTACCTTGATGGCATAAATATTTTGTTTGACTTGTGTATCAGTAAAATGAAACCTCTGAGTCTAACCTTGCTGGTAATATGAAAGAACAGTCTTTGTGGAATATAATTTGTTTTTTTATGCATGTTAGGATCTGTGGATTCAGTTTCTGTCATTAAAATGAAACCTGGAATCCTAACCCTCTTGGATTATATGTTCGTATATTTCATATGTCTTGGATACTTCAGACTGAAATAAAGCCTCAAAACCTGCCGTTGTTGATACTGGTGTGAAATGTCTAAAGATATGTGAAGTGGATAAAACTGCCACAAAGATGTATATTGTAAATAAGGTACTGTTTTTTATAAAGGAATATATTGCTTAGGGTAAAGAAATAATAGCACTTAAAGGTGATAATGTATGAGGATTACTAACCCTTCATTGCCAGCTGTGTGCACTGTATGATCTTGAATGAAATTAAGGGTACTGTGAATGCAACACCTCTCCATCCTAGGCAGTACTTGGAATTTAAACCCAACTGTCATTGAAGGATTAAAGATTAGGCCTCAAGAGTTGGAGGTCTGTCACTCATGCCACTCCTGTATATAATTGCAAAGAGGCATAGAAGTCCCAATTTGACAGCAGGTGCGATATTAAGGAAGCATTTAAATTGAGTGTAGCAACTGTCTGTTATTCTGGGAGCCTGTATGTCTTCTGAGATGAAACCGAGACTCTCTGCTAAACAGAACACGTGTTGACTCAGTTTTTTTTAGTGTACTCGAACGGAATGTGCCTGTTCTGATGACTACATCACAGTCTGTGTCAGAGATTTTGTGATCCACAGTTGCTGTATGTGGATGCTAATGCAGCTTTCGTATGTCGTGGCAGTGATGTGGACACACGTCTCAGTTGTGCAAGTCACACCAAAGATTTTCTTTGATGTGTATTTGATCAACATTTTAATTCAGTTGTTTCCTTAGTGAGTTTTATTCTTGGTGTTCTCATAGTGTCCAAAATGTAGCCTGTTGTCAGAAACTTTATCCCTTATTGGAACAGACATATACTTTATTTTTTTAAATTTACATTGCCACTTCTGTAGCAGCACTATACATATACAGAATTTTGTATACAGTAAAATTTGTTGTGTCTGGCATTGGATGATTTGGAAATTTCAGTCAAATTGACAAGTACGGTTATATTTCAATCTTATGTTAACCTTTCATTCATTCATTCATTCCATCGGCACATGCAGAATGCGACGATTCATTGCCATTCTCTGGAGCTTCTTCCATTCCTCTCTGTTATGTACTTTTTCCTGCCACTGTTCTCCACCAACTGTTCATCTATCCCCTCTCACCTCATATTGCCAGCAATTTCTTGGTCTGCCTCTCAATCTTGTTGTTCCCAGATTCATATATAATACCCTTTTGGGCATTCTATTTTCTTCCATTCTCTGTACATGCCCAAACCAACATAATCTATTTAACCTTATTGTCTCTGTTATAGTGGGTTTTTGAACACTTGCATAAATTTCTTTATTGGTTAATATCCTCCAATTTTCTTTTTCATTGTCATATTTTACATTAACTTTTGCATTACATTATTTAAGTTGCTCTTGGAAGACTATTTACAGGGTAAAATTACGTTAGGTGATCATGGAAGATGGTGACCGTAAAAATGTGTGTGTGTATCAGTGCTGTGAATACAGAGATTAAGGGAGTTAAATATAGGTATTCTGTTTTTTTATATTGTATGTTCACCTTTTTGTGTAAGATGCGATGAAAATGGAATTGAAAGTGCGGCAAGGAAAACAGGACAATATCAAGTGACAAATGAGGTGAGGGTGCTGGGTACAGTAAGATACACATGAAGCATAATGTTCTGATATCTGTAAAACTGCGATACACGGCGGTTTGGTTCCAGAGGTGGTGGATATTACAGATTATACTGTAGCATCTGCAGATGAGTCAAGGGACTTTATGGCGTGTCTGATAAGCGGTGTGGAAACAAGCTAGTGCACGGATTTGGTGTACGGTATGTGTGACCTGGGGCATGCGGTGGTGCAGTTGGTTGAGGCACTGCGCTACAAGCCGGCAGGTCGCGGGTTCTATTCCTGATGGTGTCATTGGAATTTTTCATTGACATAATCCTTCCAGCCACACTATGGCCGTGGGGTTGACTCAGCCCCTAACAGAAATGAGTACCAGGAATACTTCCTGGGGGTAAAGGTGGCCGGTGCATATGCCTGACAACCTTACCACCTCCATGTGCTGATTGTTTTGGAATCTGGGATCCTCAACCTCCTGGAACCCTCAAGGCCTGTTAAGGCCTGTAATGGGGTTGCTTATTGCTTATTCATGACCTGACTGGGTGTGAAGAGGGTTTGGGATCATTGAAAATAATGTCATTGTAGTATGTGAATTATGTATTAGTGTGCTGTTTACCCTGGATATGTATTGTGTTAGCTATGTCAGGTGCAAAGTGAAATTTACGTAAGAGACACACTTTGTTTTTGGCAGTTACAGTCAAATATATTCACATCACAAAAAGCATCCCATGACAGGTCTGAACATGCCCTGAGGGTTCCAGGAGGTTGAGGCCCTCAGATTTCAAGACAGTAGGAACATGAAGGTGGTAAGGTTGTCAGCCCTATGCACCAGCTGCCTTTATCCCCTGGGAAATATTCCTGGTACTGTTTTCTGTTAGAGGCTGAGTCAACCTTAGGGTCATAGTGTGGCTGGAAGGATTATGTCAATGAAAACTACGAATGACACCATCAGGAATCAAACCCACAACCTTCCGGCTGGTGGTGCAGTGATTCACATCACAGAAAGATTAAAAATAAAAAAAATAGAATTACTGCCAGATTTATTTGTGTCACGGTTAATGTGCAGCGTATTTGATAGCTCATGGTATCATTATTGATCATTTTGTTAGAGGTCATCAGTGTGTAGTGCAGATCTTCATTATGGTGAGCTGTAGGCTCTAATTTTGCAAGAATTTTTGTCTGTCAGTGAGAAGGGATTATAGATGGCATTTCATGTCAGATCAGTCCAAGTACTTAACATGCAATGAAAATAAAAATTAAGGTAAAGTAAGTCAAAACACAACTAGTTTTATTGGATGTTAAAGAACGACATGTTACAGCCTACTTGGCCGTCATCAGGTTGCAAAGTTCTACGAGACTAGGTACTTAGTCTCGTAGAACTTATCATTATTTTTATTTTCATTGTTACATGCACAATGGGGATGCCTCAACTACAGATTTAAGGTGCATTTCACATGTAAATGGGATTTGATACAGAAACTGAGGTGGTTAATGTAGGGTTCCTTGTGAAGTCTTATGTATTGTGGTGTGTAAGATCATAATGTTCTTATGTATTGTGGTGTGTAAGATCATAATGTTCTTATGTATTGTGGTGTGTAAGATCATAATGTTCTTATGTATTGTGGTGTGTAAGATCATAATGTTCTTATGTATTGTTGTGTGTAAGATCATAATGTTCTTATATATTGTGGTGTGTAAGATCATAATGTCCTTATGTATTGTGGTGTGTAAGCACATTATGTTCTTATATATTGTTGTGTGTAAGATCATAATGTTCTTGTATATTGTGGTGTGTAAGATCATAATGTTCTTATGTATTGTGGTGTGTAAGATCATAATGTTCTTATTTATTGTGGTGTGTAAGATCATAATGTTCTTATTTATTGTGGTGTGTAAGATCATAATGTTCTCATAATAAAATCCAACAAGATGCACTATTTCTCAGCTTTATTTGGTAAAGAACTCTACATGTTTTGGACAGATTTATTGTCCATCATCAGGAGTCTTAATACTCTATTCACAGCAATAGGTATTTGTCATACCAGTTATGTTGACTGCTAGCATGGTCAGGATGGAACTGTTATAGTAAAATTTTTTGTTTACATACCTAGTTATGTTACACCTGCTAGCGAGGTTCCATCCTGACCTCACTAGCAGACCACAACATAACTAGTATGATGAATACTTATTACTGTGAATACAGTATTAAGACTCATGATGATGGACAGCAAATCTGTCCGAAACATACAGAGTTCTTTACCAAATAAAGTTGAGAAACAGTGTATCTTGTCGGCTTTTATTATAAGAGTATATCATGATGCACGGTCCTCTGAATGTCAAAATCATAGAGTTATTGTAGAACCTAGTAATGTGCTGGTTTTTTTAAAATCTTATATGACAGACCAGTATATTTCATACACTGTATTTTCCTGCTGAAAACACAGCATGTTGTTTACATTGTCATTGTGGGTTCAATGATGCCTGATATTCATTTGTGAAGAAAAATGCTTAAAAGAGTAAACACAATTGAACAATATGTGGTAAAAGAGAAATGTGGCAGGTGTGTAATTTTTTTCATTTTTTAAAACTTGGATATCTATACAGTATTCTAAAAAAAAATACGGGATATCCAGAGAGGTGCTTTGGGTTTGTTGGAATCTCCATTGTAATAACCATTATGCATAGGGGTGCAAAGATTTTTCCAAAAATGTAGGAACCACCTCAAGTTCTAGGTGCCAGAAGAGTGACATGAAGCAGTTTCCATGTGGAGGACCTGCAAATATTAGGGGCCAACACACAGAATTTAGTTGTCAATATAACCTGGCATTTGAAATATGTGAAACCCTGACTGTACACATGGAAAAATGAACACTGAAATGAATTTGACCTTCAGAGGACCACGCATTGTGATATATTCTTATAATAAAACCAACGAGATGCACCAATCTCTCAAATTTATTTTACATGTTTTGGACAGTTTCTGTGTCCATCATCAGGAGTGTAGTACTGTACACACAGCAATAGGTATATGTCATTCAGATTATGCTGACTGCTTGCTAGCAAGCAGTCAGCATAACCTAGGAATAGAACTGTACGTGTTTCGGACAGTTTCTCTGTCCATCATCAGGAGTTTAGTGCTGTGTGTACAGTACTAGACTCCTGATGATGACAGAGAAACTGTCCGAAACATGTAGAGTTCTATTCCTAAAATGAATTTGAGAAATTAGTGCATCTCATTGGTCTTATCATAAGAAGGACTGAAATGAATGTTGGTTCGAAAAGTTAACTGTTGGCAGATTTTCATATGTGATCCTTTTGTCTATGTGATAAAGGTTTCAGCCTTGTTGTACCCCAGCTTCTTTGGAGTGGCAGATTCAGCAGCTGCAGTGATGTACTGTTAGAGCTCATTCATGTTGGTAGCATTGGTAACCTACCTGCTATAACTGTATGCGGCATACTTGCATTGACCCAACAAGTATAAGCTTCACTTCACTCAGATAAACCTCTTCCACCAGTAGGCTTAGGGCGTATTGCTTGTAATCAACTGAAATTTCACATATAAAGGGGATTGGCCTGCAGTATCCTATATTTGTGTAGGGTTCACTCTCCTAGGAAGGTTGGCTTCACCACACCTACGGAGTCCCTCCTGCCGTTACCAGAGCCTCATTAACCATTTTCAGGATCCTCACCAAGCCTTCTCGGTTACTGTAGCTGTCCTGGGGATAAATCCCCACCATACTTAACCCCAGCGAGCAGTTCCCTACTTCTGTTGCCCACCCCTTGTGATGATGACACTGAGGTTGGATTTCGAGGGGCATGTACAAGCTGTATGGTGTAAATTGTCGGTCTTTGAAGCCAATCAATCAGGCCTCACCTCCCTTTTCAGTGTCCAGGAGACTTGTTATTGTGAGCATGATCAGTGGTTGTGCTGTATTCTCATCACTATTTTATGTGTATACAAGCCTTGAGGAACAGCACGGTTGCCAGGTGCAGTTCTGTTTGTGGTTGTGCAGTGATCCATTGTGGTAATTAGTTTGAACTAATTTATGAGACACTGCATGGTAGAGGCCAGTTGAAATGTGATGGCACACACGCAGAAACCAGGTTTTGTCTTTTTGGCAAAATGGATGAGTCCATTTAAATCGGCAGGGGTGTCATTTCAGTCGACTGCTGGCAGCCGAGGTGTGCGCATCAGTGGTAGTAATGCTGGATACTTGATGTTCCAAGGTAGTGTGAAGGGTACTGGCTGCCCACTCCACTTTCCAGTTCCCCCTTCACTTCCCCTCATGTGCATCACCATGTGCCGTCACATTTCAACTGGAGTCTAATAAGCTAATGGCGAACACTTTTATGTGACTAGAGTTACTTAGTTTAAGACTTTTTTTTTTATCGTGGGAGACAATGTGGAGTCAGGAAAGGTTCTTGATTTATGTTTCCTTTAGTGATGCAAAACTGAACAAGAAGCCAGTGTTGCATCAATGGCTGTCGGGTATAATTAAGAGACTAATAAGTAGTTATTAATAGTGTTATACCATCCAGGATATACAGTATAATTGGGCCCAAAATGTTATGTTTGAGAAATGTTAAACAATTACTACGTGCAGAAAAGGATTCTGTGTACCTGAGATTGGCCATAATGAAGATGTTGAAAAGATTTGACATTCTATGGACCATGCATTGTGATATATTTGCGTTACAAGGACCAACAAGATGCACTTTTCTCTCTTAATTTACTTCAGTATTCCACTTCTACATATTTCCAACAGATTAACTATTCATCATCAGGGGGTATTTTACTATACATGCAGCATATGGTTTTATCATGCATCTACAATGAATAGCTGCTAGCATGATCAGAGTGCAATTCTCCACTCTGATCATGCTAGCAGCTAGTCGGCGTAGATGCATGATAGCACAATCAGAATGGAGAGTTCCACAATCAGAGTGGAACTCTCCTCTCTGATCATGCTAGCAGCTAGTCAACATAGATGCATGATAGCACAGAGTGGAACTCTCCATTCTGATCATGCTAGCTGCTAGTCAACACAGATGCATGATAAATACCATATGCTGCATGTACAGTAAAATATATCTCCTGATGGTGAATAGTTAATCAATTCGAAACATGTATAGGATGTTGTATGCTTTCTTCTGGGTAATTCCCCAGCATCTTAATTTTGTATGCCTACGTTTCGGAACGATCTCTCTGTTCCATCTTCATAGGCAGATAGGTATGAAGGAAGATGGTACAGACAGAGTGTTCTGAAACATTGGCATACAAAACTCAGACGCCAGGGAATTACCCAGAAGAAAGCATAGAACATTCAGAATACGGCGAAAGTTTGAAATCAAGAATGTATAGGATGATTATTGAAATAAATTAAGAGAGAAAAGTGCATCTTGTTGGTCCTTATTATGCAAATGTTGAAAGGAATTTAGTTTTGCTGGAGAATTGTGCCTAACAATTTTTTTTGGAAAAGTAATCAAGTTTTTTTATGGGGGGGGGTTAAGATTTTCCACTGTTAGGAGGAAGTCCACAGCAGTATGGTGGTAGTATGAAAACATTGACCATCTCCTAGTACACATTTATATAGACTTGATGTACTTTGATCTCTCGTAATGTCTTAACATTTCAGCCAGAATTTGCAGACGAAAGTGTAAGCAAATATATTTGACAAATCTTTGTTCATAAAAGATTGTGTTTATTGAATGATGGATGACATGACAAATGTGTCATGGTTTTGGATTTCCATGTACGTTTTTTCATATAAAGACGTATTTTGGCCAGCAATGGAACTTATTTTGCCGCTATAAGTCTCTTCAGGTGTCGACTTTTATCCAGAGCTACTAAAATTATATAAGACACCAACAAAACCAGTAGTGTCATATGGAGTGGAAGCATGGACATTGATGAAGGAAGAAGAACAAGCTCTGCTAATTTTTGGAAGGAAAATATTTAGAAGAATATATGGTCCTAAATATGAAAATGGGGAATGGAAAAGTCAGATGAATCAAGAACTAGAAGAGATGAGAAAAGGAGAAAATATAGTAAAATGGATAAAAGGGCAAAGGTTAAGCTGGTTATGTCACCTAGAGAGAATGGAGGAGAATAGGATGCCCAAAAAGATGGAAATAGGAAGAAGAAAGAGATCTTCAAGTGGTGGGAGTGAGAAGATGGAGAGAGAGTGGTGGCAGATAGGTAAGAAATGGAAGGACATTGTTCGACAGGCCAAAGCCCACAGTGGGCTGTAGTGCCAATGGAATAATAATAATAATAATAATAATGTACAGTTTTGAACTTAAGCATGCAAGCAGGAGAGTTTACTTAATTTTCTTAAATTCCTGTTGCTGACTAGAACGTCCTACATTTTTTCTGCCTGCTGTCTGAATTGTTTTATCACTGCTCCATATGGTTTTATGCAGGGTATTGCACAGCACAGTCCAACATACTTCTTCATGTAAAATAATTGGTGCATTGAAAATTGCTGAAAGTATGCCTGAAAACTTGCAGAATACCCCACTGCATATTAGTGTCATTTTTACGCAAAGGTTACACATTTTTTTCAACATCTGATGGTTGTAAACCAATTTTCAGCACATTGTGTGTACATTTAATATCTATAACATTTATGAACTATGAAGAGTGTTCACATATCTGGCTTAAATTTCTGTCTTAATCTACAGACATTTTTGTCTTGTGTATTATGTGTAAAATGGGGTACAGTTGGCACAGTTGATTGAGGCACTGCGATACAAGCCGGAAGGTGGAGGTTTCGATCTCAGTGATGTCATTGGAATGTTTCATTAACATAATCCTTTCGGCCGCATTATGGCCCTGGGGTTGACTCAGCCTCTAAGAGAAATGGGTACCATGAATATTTCCTGGGGTGTTAAAGGCAGCCGTTGCGTCGGGCTGACAACCTTACCACCTTCATATGACGATTGTCTTGATGTCTAGGAGCCTCAACTTCCTGGAACCCTCAGGACCTGTCCAGGCCTGTAATGGGATTCCTTTACCTTTACTGCTCCATACGGTTTTATGCAGGCTATTGAAAAGCACAGTCCAGCGTACTTCTTCATGTCAAATAATAGGTGCATTTCAACTTGCAGAATACCCCACTGAATATAAGTGTCATTATTATGCAAAGGTTACACGTTTTTTCCAACATCTGATGGCTCGGAAACCAATTTTCTGCACATTGTGTGCACATTTAATATCTATAACATTTATGAACTGTGAAGAGTGTTCACATATCTGGCTTAAATTTCTATCTTAATCTGCAGACATTTTTGTCTTTTATAGTGTGTGTAATGCTGTTTTGTGCAGTTCAGAGTAAGCTAAAGGACTTCTTAAGCTGAATCCCTTACACTGATATCTCTTTCATGGCAAGTGGCTGATTTCCTTATGGAAGCTGTAGAAATTGACTCCCAGGACGCGATGTATTTTAATGGACTATTTTAACAACTGTAACTTTAGTAAGCACGAATTAATGCGCTCCCTGATGATGGTGTAACTGTAACACCGAAACATGATGGAGCTGTTTTAACGTAAATTTTAATGTAAATTTTAGTACTATTTTTTAAGACAGCACACTAGTGCATCAGTTGGTGAATAAATAAAACTTTGATAATACGTAAAGAAACTGATGATGAACTTCCAGACTGAATTTAAAGACAATTTTACAGCATTTCTTTGCCACATGTCTTTGTTGCTATTTGCTGAATCCTGCTTCGCTCTGTATGCCTGTGTTTAGGCACCAGTCAGGGGTTGAGAAGGGGCTGCATGTCTCACATAACTTAAAGGGGGGGGGTGCAAGTTGTACCAAGGAGGGCTAGGTGTTCTGCTAAAAGTCACAAGGGGCACATCATTGTTGTTAACAGTGTTCTGGTAAACACAAAATGAAGGTAGGTTGTGCTGGAAGCTACTGGGTACTCTAACAAGAATTGGCTAGTTTTTGGTTCTTGTGACCGTGCATCATGGAACGTAGGGTGAAGAGAGATAAACCAACAAGATGCAACTAATCCGATGTTTATTATCAACTTCTATCTCAGCATGTTTCGGGCATCATTATGCCCATCATCAGGAGAACAAGACCGTGTATTACTGCATATGGCGTTCTGCACTGGTTGTGTTGGCTGTGGTTGTGTGGAGCTGGGTCGTAAGCTGTGTGCACTGTGTGAGCAGTGCACAGTAACTTTCACACAGTGCACACAGCTAACGACCCAGGTCCACACAACCACAGCCAACACAACCAGTGCAGAACGCCATATGCAGTAATACACGGTCTTGTTCTCCTGATGATGGGCATAATGATGCCCGAAACATGTTGAGATAGAAGTTTGATAATAAACATCTGATTAGTTGCATCTTGTTGGTTTATCTCTCTTCACCCTAAGAATTGGCTATTAAAAAAATCTAGACATTTAGATAAAAACACAAAGAATACATCTTGGTTTTTAGGCATAATCGAAAGTAGAGATGAAGAGTAGTGATGATACATCTCCTTGCATCAAACACATTTTCCTGATTGATAGTAGCCAAAACAAGTGAATGAATGGCCTGGTTGGTACTGCTTATAGCTTGGGCTGGTTTAGTTTCATTAGAACTATATATGTGTTTATGTATTGAAATATATACAGGGTGATTCAGGAGGAATCTGCAATACTTTGGGAAATGATAGTATGTGTGATTCTAAGCAAAAAAGTTCATATGAACATGGGTCCGATTTTGAACGGTTACCGAGATATGGTAAAA
>Ga0123354_10007111_pt1 | contig 16754 bp, 10 predicted proteins | sample TergutLab28metaG_2_FD_97872 | JGI IMG/M metagenome (GOLD analysis project Ga0123354, IMG submission 97872) | Labiotermes labralis P4 segment gut microbial communities from Petit-Saut dam, French Guiana - Lab288 P4 | ecosystem: Host-associated > Arthropoda: Insects > Digestive system > Gut ...
GAAGTGTTGAAATTGTTCGGCTTTGATGGTGTGTTTGGGAGGACAGTAGATTGCTGCTATGGTGAGTGGTCCAACCCAATCTTCAACTGTAATACTGGTTGCTTGAAGATGTTCTAGGTTGTAATGCCCATGGAGACAATGTTTAATGCCGTTTTTGATGAGTATTGCAGTTCCTCCATGTGCAGTGCCATCGGGGTGTTGAGTGTCATAGATTGCGTAGTTTGGGATTTAAAATAGCTTCTTGTGGTGAAGTGTGTTTCCGATATTAGCATGTTTTCTACTTGTTAGTTCTGTATAAAATTTTTCACTTCTTCTGTATGCTGGGCGAACCCATTGGCATTACATAAGACTATTTTGAGTTGCATTTAGTTCATTTTGGATTCGACAGTTGTGAGCAGGTGTAACACTGTGCTCATTTGTTCCATGAGTCTTTTCATCATGGCTTTTAGTTCATGTATTTCACTTGTTTGTGGGTGGATTTGCTATTGGTGGGTGGGTATTTGTTGGATACTTGCAGTAGCGGTCTGATACTGTTGTTGTTGTGATGAGAGCGCGGTAGAGTATGACGTGCCAGGTCTGATGTATGATTGGGGTTGGGCGGCGAGGGGTTTACCTTCAAGTTTGTTTCTCAGTGGTGGAAAGGTTCCTTTTTGTATTTCTTTGTAAACGGTGCATCCTTTATAGTTGGCCGGATGGTTGCCATTGCAAAGGACGCACTTGACATGTTCAGATATTTCTTTACGTGGGCAATGTTTAGTGCTATGATTGCCTGCGCATTTGACACACCTTGGGCTGTGAAAACAGTAGGCTTGGGTATGCCCATATCTCTGACATTTGCCACATTGCGGTATGTTTCGCTTAGGTCTTGGTGGTTCAAACCTCATCTTAGTGTAATTTAATGTCTCAGTTTGATAGATGTCTTTATTATTTTCATTTGGTTTTAGGTCGACAAAGAATAATGACAGGGGTATGTTAGTCCGTTGTTGTTTGATGATGTATACCTTTATTACTATATGTCCATGGTGCTCAATAGCTGACTTTATGTCTTCTTCATCTGTGGAGTAATGCATACCCCTGAGGACTGTACGGAAAAATCGTTCTTCTTTGGGTTGGTATGTATGGAACTCCGTGTGTTTTTCTATCAGTGCGTGTAGGATTATTCTGTATTTGCCGGCGGATTTTGTTTGAACTTTGACTTGATTGCCATTTAGTACCTTGAGTTCGAAATCATCTCCAGATACAGCTACTAACAGCTCTTTGAGTGGTTTAATATTTTATACTCCAGCTACAAATATTGGTGGTGGTTTGGGTGATATGTTAGTTGCTTTTTCACCTCCTTCATCTTGGTCATCTTCAGTTAGTGCATCAAATCTCTTTGTAGTTTGTGGGAGTGGCGGGTTCAGCCAGTAGTCGTGTGATTTGATTTGTTTGTTGTTTTGAGTGTGGGTTTCAGGGATATCTGTAGGTCGTTTCTTGTATTCAACTTTCTGCCAATGGGGCTCGGGTGTCGTGGGCAATGCTGGGAATGTAGAAGTATATTGTTGGTGTTCCATGGGTTGAGCGTGATCACTATTTACAGTGTACTGAGTTATGGAACGTACTTGCTGTTTTTGGTTGTGGTTGGGCGTCCTTTGCTGCGGAGGTTGTGTCTGCTGCGTCGCACTCTATTGTTGTTGAGAATGGTCGAATGATCCCTCCGCTTCAGGTTGTGTATACTGCATGGGCTCCTGGCCCTGCATATACGCCATCGTTGCTGAAGACTCACAGGAACTTATTTGCTGTTTTTGGTTGTACTTGGGCGTCCTTTGCTGCGGGAGTTGGGTCTGCTGCAACACACTCGGTTTTTGGTGAGAATGGTCGAATGATCCCTCCTCTTTAGGCTGAGTATACTGCATGGGCTCTCGGCCCTGCATATACACCATCGTCGCTGTAGACTCACAGTGTGGAATTTGTAGGCTGTTTTTCGCATTTAACAATTACTGGGTACCGTATACGTTCCTCGTATGGGTGATGTCAATACTAATATTAGGATGGCCGACACTGAACGGGATCGGTTTACGTTGTAAATATCACAAGCGCCAGGCGGAGCGAAAGGCACACGTCCTTACTCGGCAAGACTCGAAAGGATACAGTCGGTACATTAATGGACGCTCAATGTAATCAAATTTTATTAACAGAAAATTAAGGAACAAACGAAATCGGTATTTAGATAAGGTCAAAGAAACTTCTCAGTTCTTAAAGAAAATTCTTTATTACAAGCAGATTCCTGGAACTGCACCAGTTGTGGGAGTCAGTGTTGAGATTTTCTCCAGAGGAGCTTGTGAAATCACAATATTTCAGGTTAAACGAATACGTTGCCAAGCGGTAAACCCTGTGTTTGAGAATAATAATATAATATCCATCATAACGTAAACCTACAATGAGTATTTATAAATGCATCCTTCTTTGAAATTGACCACTGGCTTCGAGGTTAGCCGAGGTCGTCTTTGAGGACAATATCTCCACATCTTCCATAAGCCCCCATATAGAGTGCTGCTTAGGCTTAGGGAAAACCACGCCTTTACAGCTTATCTGGTATAAATGCCCCGCGCTCTAGAGGACCCGATGTTCTTACTGTAAAACACGGACCGTGCCACAGAAACTGTTAACAAAACATAAAGTCTTTTAAAGCTAAACACTAACGTAGGTGATACTTTTATAGACGCCTCACAACATAGCATATTATTATTAATGAAACATCTCCAACACACGAAAGGGTCATATTGTTACAATTTATTAAGTATGACCGTGACGTCACGAGATGGCAGGTATTGTGTGAGCCAAAGATAAATTTTAATTTCTTTCTGATATTTTAATTTTCTGGTTTGCCAGGCGTCAGGCGAGTCAAAGGCAGTTTTGAATATTTTAATTTTAGGGGTTGCCAGGCGGCATGTGAGCCAAAGACAAACTTAAATCGCTTTGTAAAGTTTTAATTTTATGAAAAGTTCCCTTTCATCAGCATGGTACACATTACATGAAGCAAAGATCGCTTATTTTTTAATTTTCTCCCTTGAATTAATTTCAAGTAGTCAGTACAATTCTTTCAAAACACGCAAATTATGTATTCTTCCATTTATTCAATCATAGGAGTGCAAAATAATACATGGAATATTTTAAGGCAAAATCTTTTTAACCAAAATAAACTGCATCTCAGCTTTGTATGTAGTCTGCAAGCTTGCGTGAAATGTATGTGGGGGAGCATTTTGTAGTGTACACACACTCAGTAGCCACAATATTACAACTACAATTTATCATTTTGTAGTGTACACACACTCAGTAGCCACAATATTACAACTACAATTTATCATTTTGTAGTGTACACACACTCAGTAGCCACAATATTACAACTACAATTTATCATTTTAACCATTTAACCTTCAGTTTTAACTAACTACACTTACCATCTGCTATAACACTCATAAACTAAGCATTTTGCTCATAGATTTCCTTCTTGTGTTTGTTGTGACGAAATAAATGACAGCGTTTTCCCTTAACAGTATGTTTCTTACAATGAATGCAGACAGTGTCATCTCTGCGGTTGAAATGAAGTTTTATATGCAGATCAGATTCAGGTTAGTTTCCAAAGAGATGGTCCAGAAGTTCCGAGGTGCTGCTGTTTGCTTTACATGCAGCTCTCTCCACTCAAATTTAACAAAATTAATCCATTTTTTCTAAAGACCACCATATTTTCCCAAAATATTCATTTTAGCCTTTACAAGAAAATCAAAATTCCGCCGTCCTTATTTAAAACCACTGTTTCACAACATGTAAAATGGTCATTTTCAGTCCACTTAAAACAGAGGGACGAAAGGCCCAAGCCTTGGACACTTCTAAAAATGTGATGTTATTTCCCCCTTCCCACGGAAACAAAATGTCTCTCACTTCTGCCGTGACTGTCCCTTTGTTTCACTCTTCTGCTGTTTATTACGTCTGTCTCTGTCAGTCTTCAGATGGTTAAATTATATTAAGCACGTGACGGTGTGCTATCTCCAGAGTAATGCGACTTTGCCATATTATGGCCGTAATATTTCATGCAAAAGTGATGCAGCAACCAATGTAGTAGCTCCGTACTAATTGACGAAGGCGATTGTTACTACCTTTAAGTCATTAGTGCTTATTAGTGCTTCCAGACGGTTGGTTATGGGAAGGGGTAAAGTCTAGGGCAATATTTCTCAACCTTTGTGAGACCGCGGTCCGGTAAATTCTTTCTTCATAAGACGAAGCCCCGATCCCAACAAATTTACTCATAAATATCTTTCCATTTTTTTAAGTTCATACATTAAACTAAACATAAGTATTAATAATTAATTATGGCATAATCTTAAAGAGTATTTGTACACTTGTGTATACAGTGTGGCATATTGACAAATATAAATTTACATTTAAATTAGTTATCCATCACTGGACTAATAAAATCTTGTAGCATATTTTAGTTCCCTCAGGCCAGCATCTGGGTCTGAGATTTTCGACACATTCACGAATATTTTCCTCCTCAGAATATTTCCACCATAAAACATTTACTCATGAAAATTGCTTAGAAAACTAAATGACAAATTCCAGGAGAACTTCTTGCGGCCCGGTTTAATTGAAGCCAGGACCCGGTACCGGGCCGCGGTCCGGCGGTTGAGAAACACTGGTCTAGAGAACTGTTTAGGCTCCTGATTATTTCAAGTGAAAAGGAAACAGTACCTGCATGAGTCCGTTAGGCATAAGACCCACATCACGCATACCGGGCTACTGTGTATACATGTACATTACATTAATCCAAACAACGACTGTTGTTTCCTTGCTCTGCAAGCAAAGACCATAGCCACTCCCCCTTATTCCTTTCCTTATCAGCATTCAGACTCATGATATAACTTTACAGTCCAAACATCTTTGTTAGTTAACCCAAAAAATAATTCATTCTGTCGTCACTCCGACCTATGATCATGATCCGATATCATTTGACGTTAAAAAAGTCTTCTGAAGGATTATTGATATTTTCAATTCATCCCATGCTAAATCACCAATAAACTGGACATTTTTGTTATTTCTTCGGAGAACTCGTGTATCATCGTTGCTGTCAAACAACGCAAAGATTCTGTGAAGATATCAGCTCATCCGCCCTAGATTCGAAAGAAATACGTGCGTAGAGCACGTTATCGACGCAAAAACCTGCTTGTTTCTGATATCAGTGACATTAACAATTTTTCTAGTAGTGAATATTGTTGAATATGGGACGAAAGAAAGGAACTTAAAAATATATTTTTATTTATTTACTGCATTATAAGATACATTGACAGCACCCACTGAAGTGGCTACGTGCAAGATGCACGGACCAACTTAAACCGCTCTGATGTAGGAATTGTGGCTTGGAATCGCATTCGCTTCTTCTCGTTTCTCTTGCCCTGAGCAGTTAGAGACATTTGGACGGGCCAAGAGGTCCTACCAAATTTCGTAACAGATTCACAGTTTCATAATTGAAACAAGTAAGAGTGCCCGGTCCGTGAAAACGAAAGGATAAAGAGATGTTAAAAAAGTCCAACCAGATGTAACAGTATGCAGATATTTATTTACTGTATAGTCCCTCTACATGTTTCGGGTGTCACAGCACAGCTACTTCCCTCCAACATGGCCGATCAGGCCACGTTGGAGGGAAGTAGCTCTACAAGTATTATGACCTGTACCGAAGGCTGCGGTTACAGTTTTTAGTAATTCTGATGATGGGTGCTGTGATACCCGAAACATGTAGAGGGACTATACAGTAAATAAATATCTGCATACTGTTGCATCTGGTTGGATTTTTATTAGCACTGAATTAAGATGCACGTAACCATGAGTTTAAAAAACGATAAGGAGATATTTTAATGGCTACATAAAAATTGTGCTGATCGAACAAGTAGTTTGGCAGCCCCTCTCTGCATTTCACTTTAAAATTCTCCAAAAATCGTATCCACCAACTTAGGTTAGATGAAAGTGTTGGGTCCATGTGAATACAATAACGCAGAAAACTACTTGGTTGTCTCAAGAAATAACAGCTCCTGAAGACGGAGTCTACTCCATGGAAGAAATGAGATATTTAACTCGTTACAATCTTGTTAACCTGGCCATGCACAGCATTTTGCAAGGTTGATAAGCCTTATTCAGTTTCAGATATAAATAGTTTGATTTGACATCCAACTAGTAGAAGACCTACCATCAATTCAAGAAACTTCCTTCACCACAGGAAAATATGAACCTCTTTAATTACTTTGACATTGCAACAGAGTGTAAATGACGTCAGAAACTCCACTAGACTCTTTACAACACATCACTTAAAGGGGAACGAACAAAAAAGGAAGTAGCTCCAAGGTCTGTGCGCAGAACATGACAGTCTTACGAGCCCACCGAGCTGTCTTTTTAGGGGCCTTTCACTTCCTAAGAGTTTAACCTCTGGCTATTTACATCTCTCTGGACTTAAAACTCCTGTACCGTAGGCAAATTTTTGGTATAGTTTTGTAAAGCAGGCTCTTAATAAAATACATAACTTCAAAAAAAAACTGTGGGGCGTTATCAGCCAGTCAGGACTGGAACTATAATTGTAGAGAAATGGATTTCATTTGTTTTTTTTCCGTGGAAAGTTATATTCAGGTAAATTTCGTCATGTAAGTAGAGTCCTTCTTGAGAAGCTAATCGGTTTTCAGCTAGTCAAGAAATTCCCCGCATTCTATGGAACCCGAAGGTTCATTACCGCAATCACAAGTGCCCGCCACCTGTCCCTGTCCTGAGCCAGCTCGATTCAGTCCCTACCCCCACATCCCACTTCCTGAAGATCCATTTTACTCTTATCCTCCCATCTAAGCCTGGGTCTCCCAAGTGGTCTCTTACCTTCAGGTTTCCCCACCAAAACCTTGTATAAGCCTTTCCTGTCCCCCATAAGCGCTACATTCCCCACCCATCTCATTCTTCTCGTTTTTATCACCCGAACAATATTGGATGAGGAGTACATATCATTAAGCTCCTAATTATGTAGTTTTCTCCGCTTCCATTTTACCTCACACGTCTTAGGCCCAAATATTCTCATCAACACACTATTCTTAAACATCTTAAGCCTGCGTTTCTCCCTCAATGTGAGCGACCAAGTTTCACACCCATACAAAACAATAGGCAAAATTAGATTTCTATATATCTTAGTCTTTAATTTCTTGATAGCAAATTGGAAGACAAAAAATTGAGCACCGTATGATAGCAAGCATTCACTGACTTCAATTTGCTCGTAATTTCTTCCTGAAGAGAATTTTTTTAAGGTTGTTCCCAAACCTTTGAACTCTTCCACCTTTCCAAACGAACTATTATCAATTTTTATAACGTGACTTCCTCCTGCATTCTTATCTCGAGACATGGCCATGTATTTAGTTTTATCAGCATTTACTTATGGGCCAATCTCTTTACTAGCCACTATCAAAACTTCTGCGTTTTCCTTTATAGTATGCATGCTTTCTCTCAATATATTAACACCATCAGCATAAACCAAAAGCCGACGTGTACAATTTAATTTCAAGCCACCCTGGTTTACCTGAACCCTCCTAATAGCGCACTCTAAAGCAACGTTGAAAAGAATTGGCGATAGAGCATCTGCATGTTTCAAACTATTTTCAAGCAAATTCTTGCCTATCCGGACTCTGCTATACGTTTCAGTCAAACCCATTTATATTAGCCTTACCAGTTTCATGGGGATACAAAACTCAATGAGAATATTATACAGGATTTCCCTCCTAACTGAGTCATAAGCTTTCTTCAAGTCTATAAAGAGTTGATGCACTGCTTCGTTGTATTTCCATGTTTTATAAAGTATTGGACGAATGCAGCATATATGATAAATAGTTTATCTGTTGCGTCTAAATCCACATTGATAATCCCCAATAATTTCCTCTGCATATGGAGTTAACCGTGACAGCAGGATGCTGGACAAAATGTTGTACATGGTTAGCAAAAGTGATATACCCCTATAATTACTACATACTGTTTTATCATCCTTCTTATAGATAGGTACAATGATCGACTCCTTCCACTCCTCAGGCAATTCCCCCTTATTCCAAATAGAATTAATACGTTCAAGGAACTAACAGCGAATTGTTCTACCTCCTACCTTAATCAATTCTTCTGGGATTTGATCAATACCCGGTGATTTGTGACTTTTTATCTTTTCAATAGCCGAATCAAACTCGAAGGCACTTGGCTCAGGCACTAGTGTTCTGCTGTGTGCATTTCTGTCTGCCTGATATCATTAACCCCATGTATATTCAGTAGCTGGGAGAAATGGTTCCTCCACCTAGACAAAATACTGCGAGAGCCTGAAGGTTGTCATATATACACACGTTTATTTGTATGCCGATATATATATATTTTTTGACAGAATGTACATGATAAGCAGAACTTATTTTTACCACGAAGTAGTCAGGCAAAATGTAATAACGGAAAATTCAGAAGTTAAACTATCGTCAAGTTTAGAATCACCGGATATTGATCAAATCGCTGCAGAATTTATTAAGGCAGGAGGCAGAACAATTCCCTGTGAGTTCCTTCAACTTATTATTTCTATTGGAATAAGGAAGAATTGCCTGAGGAGTGGAAGGAGTCGATCATTGTACCTATCTATAAGAAGGATGATAAAACAGTATGTAGTAATTATAGAGGTATATCACTTTTGCTAACCACGTACAAAATTTTATCCAACATCCTGCTGTCACGATTAACTCCATATGCAGAGGAAATTATTGGGGATCATGAATGTGGATTTAGACGCAACAGATAAACTACTTGTCATATATGCTGCATTCGTCCAATACTTTATAAAACATGGAAATACAACGAAGCAGTGTATCAACTCTTTATAGACTTGAAGAAAGCGTATGACTCAGTTAGGAGGAAAATCTTGTATAATGTCGCTAAGTCCCATGTTTTAACTTTCCCGATTTCTTAACATTAAAGACTTTTGTGCTCATTCTACATAAACCCATTGAAGCCATTCCTATTTCAGATACACGTAACTGTTTCTCTTTATATTTCCTTACTAAATGCTGTGTTTAAAATCCTTCAGTATTCAGCATGAAATTCTGAACTATGGTAAACAACTTTCATTTCACTGATTCCGTTAGAAAAGAACCTTATTCAAAGATAAATATCAGTACTCTCTACGAAAAAGATATCCCGTACTTGGAATTTCAATTGCCAAATATACGAAATATTTTCAGTATTTGCTAAGAGCATTTTAGCCGATTATTTTATCACACCTTAAGAGCAATGAATTTGATTCCAGCTGAAGTGTAACATAAACTTCGTGTTATTAAATATAAGCTTCAGCTTAATCATCTTGAATATGTCGTTCGCACAGAACCAAAGGAAAATTCTCAGTGGAGCAGAAGTAAACTAAAATATTTTGTACCTAAATATAGGGGAAAGCATTGTTATATTTGATCGTAACAGAACACGGTATGCAGCATACTACCTTCAAATAACGTGTTCCCTGTGTGTTCACTTCAGACACAATTGCGACTTCCGAAAGAGACAGTAAATTAAGCTGGTTCGTATATTGTACGGGTGTCGCTGTACAAATTATGTGCTTGTATACACGTAAGTAACTGATATTCCCGAACAATTGGCTAAAAATTATGACAAAAGAATTTACCGATAACTAAACACAGAATTACATTTCCCAGGCGTTAAGTTAAGTAGTCATCCGAAAGGAAGTATGACCTAAGCCATTAAAAACTTTATGTTAATTCAAATAAGCCGAGTCATTGTTGAGGAAATCCCAGTGCCTTATTTAAATCAGAAACATTCGGCGATGAAAATCACCACGTCACGGTAATATAGTAATATAAACAGCCAACTAGATGCAACAATAACAAATTTTGTTGATATTTACAATCAGCTCAACATGTTTCGGGCGATAATTTCGCCCATCCTCGGGAGCACTAGACTGTGTTTACGCCCGAAACATGTTGAGCTGATTATAAATATCAATAAAGTTTGTTATTGTTGCATCTAGTTGGCTGTTTATATTATTGTGTCAATGATGTACAGTCACACAAACATCAAACACTACGTAACGGTAAGTTTGTCAGTCTGCTTAATTAAGGACAATTCCATTAAGAAGTAGAAGTAAAATTTCAATTCTACATGCAGTAAGGGTATCCAGTGTCATGTCCTGGCCGCCGTACTCCCTACGAAGTAGACACGGTAAGTACTAAACAAGGCGGATTTGCCGGTACTCAGATACGGGAGGGGAGAAAAATCTCTTGATTCTCATTGAAGGCGAAACCTGATTTATCAGTCCTACACCTCGCAGCCGCATATTTAAAATCCATATTTAAGTTGTAAACTTCAAAATGTTGGATATGCTGAAAATCCACTGAATAGGACAAGTGTTAGACAAATGCAAAAACCTATATGCACGAGTAGAAGAAACTTCAAATAAGCCTACTTGGATTCAGAGATATTGAAGCATTTTATTCTCTTAAAATATAGCAAGTGACGTTTTTCTCAAATAACAGGTTCTCTCTCTCTCTCTCTCTCTCTCTCTCTCTCCGGGAAAACAAAATCACCTCACAGTTTCTGGGCATTAAACGAAAGGAATTCATTGGTAGAAAAGATTCCGATCAATGAAAAACTCCACTGTAACATGATTTAGAGAGGCACGATATCTCCCCAGCTACAGGAAACCTTGCGGAGGATATTATTCAGAATGGATAGATCACGTTCCGACTATCATCTTCGAGTGTAATAGCAAAAGCCGAAGAAATGTGGGACGTCCAAGAAGCAGATGGACACTGTGAAGACAGAACAGGCCAAAGACCTAACCCTTGAAAGGAAGATGATGATGAAGATGTGATATCTAAATTACTATGAATATATTGCAAACAAAAGAAACCGGTGTGGCACGGCCAAATCTGAAGTAATACGGAACTAATTTCCGAAGACTTCAAATCTATTATCCTGGATAACCCTACGAGTTAGTAAAACTGAAAACTTGCATACATTTAAACCGTTTTTCCATTCTGACAATCAGTCTAGAAGCGACACTACATTAATATTTCCATTTGATTACATTACGTTATGACAAACTTATTTGACTTCATGAAATACAACTAGGTTCATGTGGAATAACTATGAACTACAGTCTGTTAAAAGAGTTAATTGTACATTAATTTCTACCCCTTTTAATTTTTACTTATTGACTAATGAATATCCGCTTTTTACCCATGTCCTATGGTTTCGTTGAGATAAGATCCACACGCATGCAACAGACGTCACTCTCAATGGAGAGAAAACGAACACAAACTACCTGGACTTGATTTCTTATAACGTTCTCATACTTTCACATAATTTTGTAAGACGACCTCTACGTTGCGTGACATGTATGCCGCAAATAGCCGACCAATGGGAAACACTTTAGGAGATTGTCTTCATACTGTAAAAACAATCGTCACAATCTTTGTTTCCTTTCTAAGGAGGTTTCAGTGGTTCATATTAGTGGGTGTAACAATTTGGTCACTTCATGAAATGTTTTGTTATTTGTCTAGATGTATAAATAGGAAAATTGTAAATATAATTTACAACGAATTTACTGTTTCAACTCTGGTAACAGTGGCCACCCGGTCCTAGATATCTTCCACTCGAACACTAGGATCATGAGTGCCAAACCCACTCGATGCATAGATGTATGTCTGCACTTTATGTGTCTCTTTTGTCTTGAGTGACAGGGACAGGCCGATAACATATCCAAGGGGTCCGACCAAATGTTTACAAACAAAACTCATATCCTGGAGCAGGAAGGTCCCGACCCCTATTGGTCTGTACTGCCATACACATGGAATATTTTTACTGATTCATGGGTGCAAATTGAGAGAATGGGGCACTGAGGCAAGATAAAATCACTAACGAATGAATTTAATGTGCAACAAAGAAGTCTGCCGAAGTTCACCTGCTGGATATATTGAACTTGCTCTTCATTTTCAGTGTATATCATTATCATATTCATCTAGCTAACATGGAGTTGGGCCACTTGTTGAAACGTTCCGGCCTCACACGTCTAGAAGTCTCTTTAACGGCCTCCCACGGTTTCTTCCGCCTTTTGATCTGTGATCTTTATTGTTCTCGGTAACCTATTACTAGGCAGTCAGTTTATATGTTGTGACCATTTTTTTTCTGTATTCCTGTATTTTGTCCAAAACTGTGGGTTATATTTCGTTCTTTTGCAATCACTGTGTTTGTTTTATAATCTCTCCAAGTGTAACCTGCTGTTTTTCTCACATATTTCATCTCTGCTGCTGTTATTCGTTTTGCGTCTCTTGCTTTAACGGTCCAATTTTCATTACCGTATAACACAGCCGGAAAACTGGTGTACTGTGTAATTTTATTCTTTTTGTGTTTAGAGTTTTCTGCCGTCTAAACATGTTGTTTATAATTCATGTTATTTTCAATTATTATTACTATTATTATTAAGGGAATATTGCGGGAAATTTCAAGTGACTTTTTTACAATAGTGTGTTATATAAATGTGTCAGGATTAAGGAGTCAGATAGACAGGGCATTACGTACGGCACGGATAAGAATTGCAAAGAAATTTTCTAGTCGGAAAATCTGAAGGGTGGATATCGCTCGGGAGACATAAGCGTAAATGAAAGGTTAATATTAAAGTGGGACTTGGAGGAATGGGTAGTGAGCAGATGGACGGGGTTCATTTGACTATGGATAAAGGATGGCGCTTCTGAAAACGGTAATGAATCCCCAAGTTTAGGAATTTCTTCACTAGTTGAAAGGTTTAAGATTTACAAGGACTTAGGTTACAAGATGCGAAGAACGAATTTTCCACTGCTGAAGGCAGGAATTTTATGTGTGTGTGTGTGTGTGTGTGTATGTATGTGATTCTGGAGTGTCAGTGTGGCTTCTTGTAGCTGTGCCAAGCCGTGGGCCATTGTTAATAATGTTTAAAATAGACCCCAAGTTTAATCGGGTAACATTTACCGAACATTTAATGGTGAAAAACACAGTTAGGGCTGACACTAAATCATGCCGGTAAAGTACATTGGTTCCAGTTTATTTTCAGTTTAACAATGTTGTCTACTATAATTTGTCGTTAATATATGAATGAAAGGGTGCAGCAGCGGTAGAATTAATCTGATAGAGGGAAACTGACGTACTCGGAGAAAAGTGTACCGCATTCCCACGTTGTCCACCACAAATTTAGCATCGACTGGGCTGGGATCGAATCCGGATTTCCGAGATAAGAGATCGCCATCTAACAACATGAGCCATGGCGTGGGCAAAGTATCAGGATGATATCAAAAACAGACATGTGTAATTTTTATTCTATTTAACGCGACAAGTTCAGATTTGTAGAACACCGTGGCCCATTAATACAAGTTTACCGTCAAGGAACGATATAGTGCCATTGTTTTTTTAACGCTGTTTGTGGCCGTATACCGAGGGTGGCGAAATAGGCTGTAGGAGTTGCAGTTCACAGACTTAGTGGAAGCTGAGTGAGGGTAGCGCTATATCGGAGGAAATTATCGTTATATATCCGAAGCTGTCATACTAAATAAGCAGTTTCAATATTACATGGGTGCTGATAAGTCCTTAGCCCGACCAGGAAGTAAACAAGCTACATTTCTCGCATTTTATGGAAATTGGAAGTTCATTACCACAATCACAAGAGTCCACCACCTGTCGCTACCCTAGCCAAATCAAGCCGTTCCTCTGCCCATCACACTTTTGACAGGCGCAACTTGTTTCCTTCCTGGTCGGGCTAAGGACTTATCAGCACGCCGGTATAATACTATTTTCAAAAAGATAAGCACTTTTGATAGTGAAGTCTAAACTGTATTAGGCCTACCACCTCCACATTCACCATTAGATTACTTGACTTGTTGGTGTAGTAATAATACAACATTTCAATACTGGTAGTGTATTTACACTTTCAAGTTAACCTGACCGTTAACCGGGCTGCAGCCCGGACACTACTCCAGCCTACCCGCACCTAACTTCCAACCTACAGCTAACCAAGAACGAAACGACCAATGTGGTAATCAACATTATAGTCGCGAGCACCCGATGGTGGGCATAGTAGTGCCCGAAACATGTTGAGCCTCTAAGAAGTACAATAAAATAATAAGTGGCATCTAGTTGGTTTTCATTCATCAGTTATCACAATGATTCACGGTCCAACAAACATAAAAAAAGAGTTAATGTTGGGTATACAGACCTGTACATTCAATTGGAAAGCAATGCAGTTCATAAGTTACTACGCGAAATGCAGACGATATTTTAGATGCTGCAAGCACCGTAATTCTTATTTTGCAGAAACGATGGATCTTGTGAAGGGGCTCAACAGACGCGGGGTGTACGTAAGTATCCAACACATAATGGACCCACAGTTCGCTGCTCTCGCCATACCCCGGCACAGACTGGGCGCAGTCATTCTGATCGCCTGCCAGATCTCATCCGTTGAAGATGAATTCATGGAACAGGTGAATATGTTCATCCGAAGTGTGTCAAATATGCAAACAAGGAGTTCCGATGGACCACAGTACAGTGCTAACGTTCCTATTTGCAAAGGTTTCTAGTCGTACAGATATACCGGGCAGCCGGTATAGAGTAGTCGGTATAGCGATTCGCTACGGGCTGAACGGTCTGGGGTTCGAACTCCGGTGAGGACGAGAATTTCCGTAACCCTCCAGACCTGCCGTGGGACCCAACCAGTCCCCTGAAAATACATACCGAATCTTTCCCCCTGGTAGAGCGAACGGGGTGTGGCGTTGACCACCCACCATCATTCTAGTGCCGTTCGGCCCCGTCTGTGACTTTGTGGCATGTCAGATATTGAAATTTACCTTTACGTTTACAGATCTCTATCTATTAGGTTCATAGCTGTTACTCTATTCTATTTTTGAGCGGTTCTAGAGATTTTGTCTGAATTACATTTCTTGGATATATGTTGATGTCCGCCCATATTTTTAATTGTTGACCTACAAACAACATATCATACCTAACGTGTATGTGATGAAAGATATCTTACAAGAAACTGGAACACGTTGCAAACTGATATTAAAAGGAATTAATATTTCAAGCGCGAGTACTTAACCACAAGGGTCCCACTTTTCAAACCAGAATAGGGCACAGTTTTTGGAAGACAGAAATTGTGAGCAGGCGAACGCTGGATCAAACTCACAACAATGTAAGCTATATACACACCAATACTATTACCAGTCACAGCTTGCCGTGGAAAATGCCTGGAAGAGAAAGGAGTGGTCACAGGTCCTCATCAGAGACAAATAGTACGTACCGTACATATTGTATATTAGTAACAATGAAAGCAGAATAAAATTTGAATGGAAGAACACGAAAACAAATTCAGGGGGCAATAAAACAATTTTTATTAACGTCTAATACTTTGCCATCTGTCAAATTTTGTCACAGTGGTATAAAACTGCCCTAAAACAAGAAACATCGTCATTCATCTACGCCATTACACAGTCTGCAAAGCGACTGCCTTGAAAAGGCCATGTTCTGTAAAGAGGTAGTTCTTGTCAGAAACTTAAATTCCATTACCTTAAAAATTGAATGTATATTAAGAAAAATGAGAAAGTAATGGCAGAAATTTGCTGCGGAAGTAGAAGTTATTTGAATACTTAATTATTCGGTTCCAAGTTTTATGTACAGTAACATTACTAATGTAATTTACAATAAGTTTCGGATTAATTTGTGGCCAAACATTGGTTGATGTGTTATGCAGAGGTTACGATACTAGGTATTGACAACGTCGTCTAAAAAGACAGCTTAAAAGTTACCTAGAGAGGCATACTCCTAGCAAGTATTCAGTGTGTCCAAGTTGTGCAGGGACCGTGAATGTCTGGGAAGAACACTAACGCGCGTGACGCTACAGTCTCTGCCGGAAAGCGGTGAGAGGTATTTCAATTTTTTCTACAGTGCTCCTAAGTTAATGTCGGTATCCAAACATATATTAACTGTATTAATAATTGTCCAGCGAGATGCAACACAAAGCAGTCTGTTTATTATTCTGCAAATTCAGTCTACATGTTTCGGGCTTCAACCACACCCATCATCAGGAGTACACAAAACTGTAACTACAGCTGCACAAAAAAATATGACCAGTACCGGTGGCTGTAGTTACAATTTTGTGTATTCCTGATGATGGGTGTGGTTGACACCCGAAACATGTAGAGTGAACTTGCAGAATAATAAACAGACTATTTTGTGTTGCATCTCGTTGGGCAATTATTAATATAGACCAACGAAGCACGGAATCATAAACTTAAAAAAAGTTATATTATCTGATAACATGGTTGTTCTTTCCACAAACTTCACGACCCTTCACTGAAAACTTTCCTATCATGCCATATGATACTTTATGTTAATGGTCTCAACCTTCATTATAGAATGGTGCAGCAACCGAGTTACAAAGAAAAGGCGTGAGAAACACACGGATATAGGAACATGCATAGAACACGGACGGAATCATTTTGTTTCCACTTGATGGAATTTTGTTGGTGTCTAAAAACTGCGTCATTGAGACGTATAGGAGATAATGTGAAATGCCAACATTATGAAACAAGGTAATTTTACTGACGTATTCTCAGCTCTACATGTTTCGGGCGCATACGCCCATCATCAGGAGCATTAGATTTTGGGCTGCAGCATATGGTTTTCTGCACCGAGTTTGTGGATGGATA
>Ga0123354_10007113_pt1 | contig 16753 bp, 10 predicted proteins | sample TergutLab28metaG_2_FD_97872 | JGI IMG/M metagenome (GOLD analysis project Ga0123354, IMG submission 97872) | Labiotermes labralis P4 segment gut microbial communities from Petit-Saut dam, French Guiana - Lab288 P4 | ecosystem: Host-associated > Arthropoda: Insects > Digestive system > Gut ...
CCTTCAATACGGACGCGTAGTCGTCATAATTATGCTGGAGTTCAGGCGGCTTCTTCAAAGCAGAGGGTAGGCTGAGGGGCGCCCAAACAGCAACTCGAAGGGAATAAATCCCGTAGCAGAGTGTTCGGCTGTATTATACACATTATGTCGCGAATGGGACCCACGACTCCCAGTTGCTCTGATCCTCGCTCACATAGTGTCTGAAGCACTCAGCCAACACACGATGACTCCGCTCAATACTTCCCTGAGATTCCGGATGGAATGCAGTAGACTGAATCTTATTAATTTTAAGCACCTTACAGGTGTTCCTAAATACCTCACTTACAAAGTTCTCACCTTAATCCGTTTGCAGGGTTTGAGGCGTGCCATACGTTAATACTATTTTCTCCACAAAAGCCCTAGCTACTGTTCTGGCGTCTTGCTTTCCTATGGGTACGGCCACCACATACTTGCTTAAAGCTTCTTGAAACGTCAGAATGCATTTATTACCTTCACAGGGAGGGGGCCTACCACGTCAAGATAACATTTCTCAAAAGGGCGCTCGGCCGTCGTGATTATTTCCATCGGTGCATTGTGTTTGGGGGTTAAGATCTTGTTTGGGGGTTAAGATCTTGTTTGCTTGGCAACTCTTGCACTGTTTTACGTATTCCTCTCGCCTCATTTTCGGCCAAGTGTATTGCGCCTTAATCGCACGGTAAGTTTTGTTCATTCCACTATGACCACCTATGGGGGAATCATGAAACTCATACAAAATCTGTTTTTTTTTTTATTCCTATCAGGGATGTCCGTCCGCTCCTTTACCTTGCCGACACTGCCAATCCCACTCAAAGCATCCGAAATATTGTTCTGAGATCCGCATTTGTGAACAATTTCATAGTCATATTCCGCCAACTGAATCCTCCACCGCATTAACCGCGATCCCGTGTCCTTAACATTCATAACCCACATTAAGTGCTTGTGATACTAACAGTTTTGAATTTTCGCCCATATAAGTACGGCCTAAAATACTTGGTCGCCCATACTATAGCGAGTATTACCTTCTCGCTGGTGGTGTAATGGGTCTCCGCCCTATTCAAGCTGCGGCTCGCATAGGCTACCGGCAATTCTTTGCCAGTCGGCCCCTGCGATAACACGGCACCAACGCCCTGATTGCTGGCGTCAGTTGTCAAAAAAACTCTTTCGAAAATTCAGGGTACTGCAAAATAGGTTGCCTGGTTAGCCGGATTTTAAGTGTTGGAATGCGTTTTCTTGGGCCTCGGTCCACTCGAATTTAGCGTCTTTCTTTAAAAGCTTATATAGTGGTGACGCAATTCTGCTGCAGTTCGGAATAAACCGTCGGTAATAACTGATCATACCGCAAAAAGCTTTCAAGTGTCTCAGATTGGTGGGGGTGGGGAGTCGCCCTATTGTCGCTACCTTTTGAGGATCCGGTCGCACCCCGGACTCCGTAATTTGGTGACCTAAATAGCTCACTTCTTTCCGGGGAAATCCGCACTTTTCGGGCAGCAAATTCAGTTTACAGGTTCGCAACCTGTCTAACACTTCTCGGAGCTTAGCATCATGTCCGCCAGCGACCTGGCATATATCACAATGTCATCCAGATACACAAACCAGCGTGTACCCGTCACTCCACTCAACACGGATTTCATCATTTTTTAGAATGTAGCTGAGGCCGTCTTTAGACCAAAGGGAAGCCTTAGGTACTCCAAATGGCCCTGCTTAGTACTAAACGCGGTTTTTAATAATTCTCCGGGTTCTAGTTCAATCTGGTGATAACCCATCACCATATCGAAACATGTAAAGTATTTAGATTGCTCTAGCTGATCCAAAACCTCAGTAATATCGGGAAGGGGATGAGCATCTCCGATAGTCTTCTCGTTCAACTTGCGGAAATCCACGACCATACGTCACTTCGGTCGTCCGTCCGGGCCCGCTTTTTTGTTACGATTAAAAGTGGGCTATTCCACGGAGAGTCGCTTTTAGTCCGTCTATCTATCTCCTCTTTCTGGCTTTCAGGTAGACTGTAGAGTCGTGTGTTAATAGGTGTAACACCGAACTCTAACTGTAAGGAGTGTCTAGCAACGTCAGTACAACTCAATTTATCCCCAGGCAAGTAAAGCACATCTTGATTCTCGACACATATGTCACGGAGTAATTTCTTTTCCTCCTCATTTAGGTGTTCGTCCCTCAACTTAGCTATAATTCTCTCTCTCCTCTGCTTAAATTTTGGTCATCCCTATCTTCTCCCTGTTCTGTCACACCCATGATTGCAGCCTCGCTGTTATCACTATCACCTAGCTCCTCCAGCTTAACCACAGGATCAAACAATTCTACGTCCTCTTCGGTAGTATTAATGATGCTAGTAATAACGTATCCCTTAGCTACCGTGACCAGGCTCTCGGCTATGTACACTCCTGGCATCAGCTCTGCTCTCTCTACTATGCCCCGTCTTGCACCCGCGGTCCTGCGTCCACCGGTACTTGCATTATTAGTTCGGTTCCAGCTGGGAGAGTTACTTTGTTCACTCTTCTGTCCCTAGGTGTCCCTTGTTCATCTCCGGGTAAGGACATTAATTTCCTACGTACAAGGACCCCTTTATATCGAAAAATCAAAACTCTTTCTCTGTAACAAATGCAGGTTCGCATTGCTGCCAAAAAGTAGTGCCCTACAATTCCATCACCTTTCAGGTCTACTTGTTTGCTTACTAGTTTTAGACGGTAAGGAATATTCATGTCGCCTTCTGGTACCTGAGTCTGCAAACTGCCGTGAGTTTCAATCATAGATCCTTCTACGCTCTTAACACGTACTCGGTCTCTCGGCTCATACTCAGCGGTGCTCAATAGTTTCTCGCTCTTTACTAAATTAATATCCGCTCCGCTATCAACCAAAAAGTATATCTTATGCCCTTGACTCACGTCTAGCTCAAAAGTAACATAGTCACAACGTCCTTTGTCGGCGCAGCCTATTGAGTAGAGGCGACGGTCGGGCGGCTGCTCTCCGTCCGTCTTAACTCGTTTTCCGGCATCTTGTGGGTATCATTACCTTCCCGTCTCCACGGTGGTTTCCGACAATTTCGAGCCAAATTGCCCTTTTCTCCGCATCGAAAACAAGTAATTTGGCTGGCGGCTCCCGAACCGCCGGGTACAATAGGATTTACTCGCGTTTCCCCTGTACTTCGCGCGTAACGCTTGTTACTGGCGTGGCCCAGTTTCCCACAGTTACCACACATCTGAGTAGAAGTACCTTCTGAACGATACCTGTCTTGTCTTGAAGCTAAGGTACTCTCCTCAACGAGGGCCGTTTCCGCTATCTCATCAAAATTTTGATTGTTGCGGCTTCGCACTATTGTTTGAAATCGATCAGACGCCAATCCTTTTATAAAACAAATGTTACGCAGCCGGGTCGGCTAAGTCTCATATTCCCTCTCTCGCCCCGTCATTGCAGTTCAACAACGCGGCTTCACGGAACTGCGAGCCTAGTGTCTGTATTTTGTGAATCCAGTCCGTCACCCTCTCATCCTTTCACTGCCTAGCCTTAAAAAGCTGACTAGAATGAAAATCTAACGTTCTCTTTTCTATGTACGAGTTTCGCAAGAATTCCTTAAATTCTGCCCAGCTCTCCAAATTCCTATGGCTGATTGCCGTCCTCGGCTCGCCACTAATGCGCATTAATACAAACTTGTATAAAATAGCCTCTTGTTCTGGCTTAATTACTGCAAAAGCGGTATCTACATTCCCAATAAATGCTAGCACTTCCTGCTTGTTTCCTCTAAATGGGGGATGTATTTTCAAGGCCTTGCCTACGCTAATAAATTCTTCGTTCATCCTGGCGACACCACTGCCTACTACATTTTGGAAACTGGAACTGGGAAGGTTCGTAGGTAAGAGTCAGTTGATTAAATACTTAACTTGACTATTCTGATGCACGTAAACTGCCTTCTGCTGGCGCACGTCTCGACCCCAGTCGTCAGTTTCCTTGACCTCCCGGATACTCAGAAGAATTCCGCTCTCGGCGACGCTCCTTCCTTCCGGCTCCAGTATCGGCTCCTCTTGGCCCTGGATGCCTGTATGGCGGCGCTGTTTCAGGTCCCAATCGTCTCGGGTGATGCAGCCTCCTTCCCTTGTAGCTTCAGGCTCTTCCGCCTAGACCGCACATCTGACACCAAGTTCTTGTTGTATCCCGGTAGAGAACGTATCGTAGATGTTGCTCTCTGAAGGGGGCGAAGCTCGAACCTCGGTAAGGGCTCGGATGTGAAGGTTCCTTGCTCTGGTAATAACTCACCATGCTGAATATATGGGAGGCTTATTGTATACTAGTAAGTGAACTACAACAAGGCGAGAACACGGAGGACAGTAATGTACCGCTAGCGATTGCTTAGTGGTCTACGTTGCTCGACGTCTCTTAAAGAAATGTCTTTTATCTCTCGTAGTTATGTTAAAGCATCCAGAAATTACGGAAATTTTTGGAGGTGATTACTGTTCAGAGTTCTTTAGGCCATCATCAAGTTGATCATATATTCTTTATGAGGCAACTAAACAATATGCAATGTCAAGCCTTTTGTTTAAACAAAAGGCTTGCATAGTTGCCTCATAAGGAATAAATGATCAACCTGACGATGGCCTAATAAAAGGCCGAAATATGTAGTTGTTCCTAAGATATGCTCTGTGAATAAAAATAACACCTCAGCAATAACACATTAAAGTTGTTTTTGACTTTACCTGTGTTTATAATTGTATGCAGCACAACGGGGAAGACTCACTTAAAAGCGAACAAAAGGCTGTTATAAGCTCCTTAGTCGAATAGGACGCCATTCGGAAGAATGGTGTAGAAACTGTGGTCTGAAGGACAATTACTGACATGAGAAAGTATAACGTTCACTGAAACCATAACCAGGTATCTCGCAAATACTTAAAGGAATTGGTTTCATATTTACCATGCCGATATTTATCCAGGTCGGCTAGGACGTGTGGAAGTTACGGGTACAAATTTATTTACGATCTTACGCAAAATATGGTAGTCACCAAGCCGATTTTACGAAACTGCATCTTCCGCGACAACATTGCGTAAATAACACCTATATCGGATTTCATGAAAATCTGACAGACGGTCTAATCGCTGCTTCTATGTTCAGAGAGGCACACACAGACGGACAGACGTGGCCTGCATATCAGGCCTTATGATCAGCTTCGGAAATAGCACATTACAGCGACGTGACGGGAAGCAGCACAGGCGACGCGATGCAAAGTGACGCGATGCATGAAGTGTCATTGCTAGTTATGATAGCCGACGAGGCATAAGCAGGACGGACGTAGAATAGTGCACTGCTAAGGAAGTACATTTGATTTCGGTATTTCACAAGCGGTGAGTAAAATAAACTTTTATTTGCGCCCGCAAAAGAGTAAGTTTTTCGTTGATACGAATTTAAAAAGAGAACATGTTGTGCAGACAGAGCATATGTAGTTTCACCAAAAGCGCTAAATAAATTTGGATGGTACAGATAAAATTTTCTTAACTAACAAATCATGTTATCAATCAGTGACACCTTGTAGGCTTCTATTCATAAATTAATTCAAATCGGGGGAAATACTTTCAACATAGGAAAAAATTCATTTACTCCCTTACGGTCGTAACTGCACCGATTTTAACGAAACCGGAAGTCACTTAACACGTGCCCGTTATCATCAGCTGCGTCGAATATTATGTGAATTAAACAAATAATTTTGGAAATACAGCCTAAAGCACATTTACGTCAGCGATTAAATTATAACATTCAGTGAACCGATTTTCACGAAATTCACAAATACTCAAATAGAATTTCATTGAGATTTCCAATGCTGATTTTTAACCAGATCGGTCGGGAACTGTGGTTGCTCGCGTGTAAAAGCATTTATGTCCTTTTGCAAACCATGACTGGTACTAAACCGATTTTCATGAAATTCTAGTTCCCTCTAAGAGTCTGTAAAAAAGTAATAACCTAATGTTCAACATCGACGTAAGAAGTGGTAAAAAAGCCATTAAAAGGAATTAAAAATATCTTATACTTCTCATTTCTTTCAGACTGATATAAATTCCCACAAAATTACAGAAGTGAAACGTATCTGCAGACAATAAGAAGCCCTGCGACATCTACCATATTAAATTCTACACAATATAAGAAAATACAATCGAAGTTCCCTTTTATTATATATTTATTCTGTATTGGGATCGAATAAGTGGCAAGAAAAATAAGTACAGAAATAAATGGACAACGCACGTAGAAGAAACGGGTGGGTGACAATTTTCTTATTAGACTCTCAGTAACTATCTGTTCCACATAGCAAATTACTCTACCTAAAGCGCGAAGTACAGGAAGGCGATTAAGTCAAGAAAATCCTACGATCGTACAGATAAAGCTTACTAGCACAACCACAATTACCATTTCATACTTCTTTTTGTTTTATGCGATAACTCTGTCAGTAAAATTACTGACTTCCTACTGGAAGGCTGGGCTTTACTTCCGGCGTTCCTTTCGTCTACATATTGATATCGACCGCGCGGCTCACCCAGACATCTTTTCCAAGCATATAGCTGGAGGTCTCGGGAAGTGAAGCTGAACAGTCACCTCCATCGAGTGCCGAACTTCAGAGTACATGAAGTTATACTTCCATTGTCCTGTACGTCTAAATGTCATGGTGATTAATTAAGCAAAACAATACCGTCACACGTTACGTATAACACAGCAGAAATCAGCTTATAATCAGTACGTTAATCTATCCGACAGTTGAACTGAAGAGCATTTCACCGAATACTAACATAAAATCGTGTAAAAAGAGAATCATGGAACTATGACACTACGAAGGGAAAGTACGCAGTGCGTAACAACTCTGGCGCGTTGGCTGCGAAATTTCATACACCTTAGTTCCGTGAATTCCTCATCAAATATTATTTAGGTAATAAAGTTAAAGACAGTGAGATGTGCGGTGCATGTTGCATGCTTTGGGGCGTAGGAAGGGGTTGTGCGTACAGGGTTATGATGGGGAGACGTGAGGAAAAGAGACTACTTGGATGACACAGACTTAGATGGGAGGTTAATATTAAAATGGATCTTAAAGAGGTGGGATTGGGCACAGGCTGGATTGATCTGGCTCAGGATAGAGACAGATGGCGAGCTTGTGATAATGCGGTATTGAAACTAGGGGTTCTATAAAATGCGGGAAATTTCTTGACTACCTGAGAACCAGTTAGCTTCTCAAGAAGGAATCTACTCCATGGAATTTCTTAGTTAGTTAGTTAGCTAGTGAGTATTTTCAAGAGTAATACTCTATTTCCGAGCTTTCAAAAAAGTGTCTGCCTACGTCTTCAATAACACACCGTAAGAAATGTCCATGGTTGAACAAAAGATTTAAATCGGTATGGAAGGATAACGCCTGAACGGCGAAATATATTTCTTGCACATACATTGATTGTTCGGTTTAACATTCAGCTTTTTTCTGGCGTCATCTCACACTTATAGAAAACTGTCCCAGTCTTAAAAACCAATCACAGTCAGATAAAAGTTAAAGTGATGCCGTTACAGGCCCGGTGTGGCCCAGAGAATGGGTAGAGATATAGCTCTTCACTTCCATGACCGCGGTACTAGAAGGAGGTGAGTGGTCAGCATCACGCCCCGGCCGCACTTTACCCCCGGGATAGAGTCGGTATCCATTGTACAGGAGGCTGGGTGGGCCCCCAGGGCCGGTCTGGACGGGCGGAAAATCTCGTCCCCACCGGGATTGGATCCCGGACCGTCCAGCCCGTAGCTCAGTCGCTGTACCGACTGAGCTACCCGGTCCACAATCGCTGTCAGATATTATCGCAAATGCAAGTGGGTTCTCAGATAAAGTGTCCTTTATTTTTTTTATCTGAGTTCAAACAAAATTCGAATGAATGGACAAACCCTAGTGAATGAAGTGCATGAAATTCAGCAAAAATGTTTGTCTGGGAGTCGCGGTTTACCCTGAGGACAGATGGACTGCAGACGGACACGACGACGCTGTCAGTCGCCTTTTGCAGCTGTTTTTTGAATGCGCCTAAATATATATATTCACTGTCATGAGAATAGAGTTCATCAACATAAAGTTTAATGACGCGATTCGGTTATATAGAAAGCACACTGCTTCCTCCTAATGAAGACCAGTTTGTTAACGTCGTTGAAGAAGTTTCTTAGACTCATACTAAACGGAATGATAAATTCTGGGGTAAAGAGTAGAGTTTTAATATCAGCAGGTGGTTTTAGCCCTCTGAGGATGGAAATTTATGTTTTATTTCAAAACCCACGTACCGCGCAGTCAACACGATCCGTCTCGATTATAACAAGACACGCAATGTACGTAGCAAGTTCCACTGAGGAGCGTTCGTATAACCATTGTTGCAGTGAAAATCAGTAAATATTACATATTCTGAGTGTATGTCTGTAAACTAAGTTATCCAGAACGCAATGCTCATGTACCATATTCTCATGTGCTCTGTCCGGTTCTACAATTTTTTGCCACATTTTCTCATAAAAGGCACAATTTTCCCCCCCAAAAAATCATTGAATATAAAATGTGTGTTTTTATATTCTAAATGATTTCCGTCTGAAAAAATTCTCATTCTACGAAGAAATGAGCTAAATATGATCAAAAATGTATATTGGTCTTCAAGTAAAGTACCAGTTATTCTTGTTACGTTTTACCAAATCTTGTATTTCCTCTACAGTTCTTCGAAAAATACTCAAATATCAAATTTAATTAAAATTCTTCCAATGGGAGCCGAGTTGTTCCATGCGGACGGATGGACGGACAGGCGAACATACGGACAGACGTACATTACGGAGCTAATAGTCACTTTTTGCTATTTTGCGGACGCCCTTAAAAACCAGTCGGTTTACACTTCACTGGTCAAATGTCGTTCTTTTTACTGCGGTACACACAAGCCATTTAAATTGCCTCTGACTGGCAGGACATATAATTTGTGAATGTTAAATCTGGTGATACATACAGTAAACACTAGGTCTGAAATGGTTAAATGTTTTGCGGTAAGTTGTAACCAACATAAATGAGTTTTTTGATGCAACAGGAAGAACTGTACCTTCCAGGTAAGCTTATTATTTGTTTAAATATTCTACCCTTTTCTTATACTTTTAAATATATTCCAAGATATCCACTAGTTATTAAATTAAAATTTCCATATCATAACGCCATGGATTTCAAGAAATAAACCCATGACATCAATGTGAGATGATTGCTTGCACTTAGACGTTTTCCAGTCATCGTCTTGCAAACCTAGCTATCGTAATGTGAAACGGAAGGTCTAATTTACCCTGCATTTTTCAAATTCGATCGACCATGTGAAATATCACAGTCAGTCTGTTGTATACGACGATAGTGTAAACATGTTTACACACAAGCAGACGCCGTTCTATGCAGAATGTCAATTAGCAGGATGTTTAGTTTTTCCGTACAATGATGCCCTTTAGCAGTACCCGCTATGAGTGACATCAAAAGGAAGCGTGTTGGACAAGTGAGGGTGACAGCGACACACAAGCCTCTGAATTAAATCTTCTTATAGAAGCAAGAGTGGACTAATAATGTGATACTAATTACTGACGTAAGGCATAAATGTTCATGCAAATGTACGAGGGACATTCAACTGAAAACCTTAAAAGTGCGATAAAAATTCGAACCACAGTTCGATTGTCTTGTAAGTTTCAACAATGATACTCGTGTTTTGAAAAGTGGCCGACAGGTGGCAGTAAGATACTACATAAAAAATGAAGTCATTGTTTACCTTTTGTGTTCAATAAATTACGAGATAAAACATATTTAAGGTTTTCATTTGACTCACCCTCGTATATATATATATATATGTGTGTGTGTATATATATATATATGAGAAGTGATTTTTAAATTTTTGTAAATATTTTTAAAGTGTTTGTTTAATTATAGTTAAAGCCATTCAATTAGCCTACATCTTGCTCAGGTCTATGTTATTACTGATATGAAATTAATGTATGCATTGTAGTGACAAAGAAGATGGCCTAGTGCTGGTCTACAGCTCTATGTCAAGAATACTTTCTTGATGTGCAGGAAAAGATAGGTGGAAATGAGAAACGTGAGAAGTAGTGCAGTGACTAGCTTACGAGATGGACTACGGAAATAGAAGGTCTTCGTTTCAGTCGCGTATATACTGCCTCTGGGATCCTACGAGCCTCCTGCCCAGTAAGTGCTAGGTTCTCTTTCGCCAGAGAGAGTTGGTGGAAAGTCATGCTAACCACTCTCCGTAATCTAATACTTGCACAAAGGTTAAGAATGCATGGACGTGTATACTGTCTTCCCTGCATACTACACGGAGAGATGCGTAACTAAGCCTGCCTATAGCTTTACCGGAAACTAACTCTTCTACGGTAAACTCGCTGAATTATTTCTAGTACCCTAAACGTTTTCTGGATTCGAATAACGAATAGCTCTCCAGTTTCTCTGCACTGCTGGCAAAACACGTCAACATATGTCAGTAGTTCAGACATGGATTCCACTTACGCTGCGGGACTTCTTCCATTAATATCTATGATCCATACTAATCTCCTTTACATCGTGAGTTCATCAGGAGAATGAAAACACGTGATCGGTAGTAAATGAATGCACAGATTACACACACATTAAGCCCACACATGGTGTTTGGTTACTAAATCCACATACTGGCGGCGGTAGGCCCCAGTAAAACCACTTTCATGCCAAATGCAGACCCGTGGCGATCTGCATGGATGTAGGCGTGAAGAGGTTTACGCATGCGTAAGAACGCAATGCACATGGAACAGCATATATAATCTAAGATCATCACTGGGTTGTGTAGCGATAACCGTGGGGTATTCTTTCGATTCACGGCCAGAACACGAGCTACAACCTACTGACAGTGATTATTTTCAGTCCTTTTAGGCAAGTACTGGAATGTTACCCGAAAAACATTATGACTACGTCCTTCCAGTATGTGTATACAAAATTATAAAATTATAAATTTACATAGTCACACACACCTCTTAGTTTATTAGAAGTCTTAGTTTTATTCCTAGCTACACGTTTCGGCTCGTATAGAGAGCCATCTTCAGGCCAGTCTTCAGACTGTATACGAGCCGAAACGTGTAGCTAGGAATAAAACTAAGACTTCTAATAAATTCAGAGTTGCGTATGACTATATAATTTTACATACATCTATTAAATAAAACACAAATGGGATGCCTCACTAAAAAAAAATCCTTTCCGACCCTTTCCAGTTTATCATTCATTCCACCATGCAGTGCTGTATTTGTAAACAGTGACAGGATCGTACAATAAACTGACAAATTTTTCTCCACATAGTAAACTCTGCCTGTCCATGCTTTTACAAGCAGACATTTATAAAGAAATCAAGAAAGAGAACTCAACAGCACCATGGCTTTGAGGATTGCTGAGGATTACTGATCTACATTATTCATTACATTAAGAATTATTTCGTACCTGAAAAAATCATATGTTTTTCAAAAATTAGATTTCGAATGCTGTGTTGGAAAATAATGTTTGTTTATTATAAGAATTTACGGACACATCAATAGAATATATGGCCAAATGTTCAATGTTAGGTTTCATAATACGTCATCATCATCATGTCACGAGTTAGGCCGTGATAGATCTGTTTCGGCCTACTTCATAGCACGTAAAACTAAAATTGGAAGGATTAACGAATTGATCCCAAGACTTTTCCAATCTTCGGCCTCTGTTTTCAGTCATTACGAATTGATTATTTGGTGGTTTAGCTATCCTTAAATTAGCATCATTGGCTAGTAGGTTTCATCATAATTTCACAATTCTTAGTTGAGCTTGGCAGCCAACAAAAGTGAGCCTTATTGACTGCCGTTTTCGAAACAACTACTCTGGTTATAAAACGTGACATGACGAGATAAATGCAGAAGATTATTTAAAAGAAATTTTGGATCGTCATAATGACAATTTTCAAAATAATGTCTGGACATAAAAAAGAGAAATCTCTTTCAATATGCGTTTGTACGTTTTACGAGAATTTTAACTTCCAGTAACAAACGTGTCTTTATGCAATATCACCGTCCTTTGGTCGTCAATTAGTAAAGGAAATGCGCGCCTTATTAAAACTGACTGTTGGATATCATGCATGTAAAGGCATGTTACTAGTTTCTCTCTCAGTCTACATGAATCCGGTCCAAATCTGAAGTCCTTTTTTCAATACCACCCCTTTAAATTGCTCTGCCATTTATGCCTTTGAAAGGGGTTTCTAAATTTATATATGCGTATGCAGTGAAATTTGTGAAATATAAACACCATTAAAAATACATAATAATAGAAAATAGTGGCCCTGGGGTCGACTCAGCCCCTACCAGAAATGCGTACCAAGAGTATTCCTGGGGGTAAAAGGCGGCCGGTGCGCAACAGCATGCTGCCACAACACCCAACCGGTACAGCGAAATTAATGTGACTTTTTATAGTGTGACTTTAGCTAGGACGATATGGCTCCATGATGATGGTCCTAGGACTGAAACATGTTGGAGTGTTTTAATGTTTTAATGTGTAAATTTTATAAATTTTATATATGTGCAGTAGTTGGTATAATAATTGAGTATGTCCTATGTCGTTTATAAAAGAAATTTGACAGCTAATGCTGCATAAGGGGGAAAAAAATCAGTGTTTTTTTTAACAGCCAAACAAAACTGTGCGGCAGATGTTAGGAGTTTTGAATGTTTAACTTGGTGGTACAGTGCATACAGCACCTAAGGGTTAATACCGCCAGCCTACTCATTTGCCTCGAATAAACCAAGCTCTCACGGTAATGTCAAATTGTTCTATAACGTATCTACACGAGGAAACACGATCGTTAAAACGCTGTTATAAATCCAGATTTACACATCCAGACCCTTTCGAATCCCTACGGACCTCACATTCACTCCGAACAGTCCGTCCATCTCCGCTCTTCTACCAGCTTCAGAAACGTTGAAAGAATACGCATGAAAACTGGTGTAGGGTAATTTTTACGAATAATTGTTTATCCTTTCCGATTTTCATTACTACAAAGCTGTCATAATGCTCACTGGATCTGAAGACGTACAAGAGAATTACCATCAGTATTCGCGATTTCTATCACGCTTTGCAGCCATACAAAAATTAGGTTCTTTATTATTTAAGTTGTCTGTGATTTCAAAGGATTCCTTGTACTCCAGATAATTTGTCTCTTCTACTGTTCCTAGGAACATCGCTGCAGTTAAACGAGTTAGAACCTGCGCATCAATTCCATCGCTGTTTCCTGGATGCATGGGACAAAGAGCTGTTTGAAACATTATATGTTTGGATGAGACAATGCGACATAATACTGTATATAGCGTGTGCATAAAGTTTCGTTCCCTTATTTTATACATAGCGGGACACGTAGAAGCGTTGTCTACGTTGAAATCTTTTAACGTAGCAGTAATATAATAGTATCGATATGGGTTATTATACAGAAATATCAATTCTGTAGTGCCGGTCCCAGTGGCAGCGCGGTCTAAGGCGTACCTCTACGGCCGCTCGTCTGCTGAGATCGTGGGCTCGAATCCCACCGAGGGCATGGATATTTGTCTGTTGTGAGTGTTGTGTGTTATCAGGTAGAGGTCTCTGCGACGGGCTGATCACTCGTCCAGAGAAGTCCTACCGAATGTGATGCGTCGTTGTGTGTGATCAAGAAACCTCAAGAATGAGAAGGCCATGGCCCGCGTTGGGCCGCAGCGCCACAGGAAAAAAAAAATCAAATCTGTAGTATTTACGCTGTAAAACACATATTGCTCTATTCTTGATGTACTGAATTACACAAGGAGCCCGATATTTAAGCCAGAAAAGAATAGAAGGAAACACAATGCAAATAATTATGTCACGAAAAAATTCAGTTTGGTGTAATGTTGTAGCGTTATTGGAAACAGAAGAGCTTTGTGTAGTGTGAGCTTGTTTTTAAGCGTGGATTATAAGGATTAGAGCTGTCCAGCAATTTGGGTCTCGCTGCTAACCCATCTGCCCCCAGAAGAGTTTTGTTGCCCAACGGCGTCCCGCTCGGCAAGATGTAGGGGAGTGGATGAGAAAACACGAGCTAATTAAAACATCTGCCTCAGGACGAACAGTATCTAGCCGCCTGCAGTAATCCTTGGAAAAAAAACCCAGCAGTCTGCTGTTTACACCACGGTGCTTGCCCTGTCACTCGCTCCGAAGAGTGTTTGTGCAGCTGAAAGGCCGTCACTTGTGCCACTGTCTATATCCGAAGAAACAATAAAGTACATCAAAGTACTAATTGATTTTATGCCTACGTAACAAAAATTTTGATTAAACTGAAGGCAGGAATCTGATTTATTTTTCGAAATACTATACAATTTCCTTTCTGAATTTCAAAATTAAAAATCTGGCACGGTCAGAAGGGAGAAAGAACAAACAATGTGGCAGCATGTAAATGTAACATGATCTAAAAAGGAGGAATTGGAGATTCAGACGCCTGTACTAGTGAAGACTGACATCTTCCGGAATGTTGTGTCTTGTCTAGTAGCACATAGTTACCGACGTTTCGGAGAAACGACGTGTCTCTATTTTCAGTGTTAAACAATTCAAGAGAAGCTCTCAATATGGTCTTTCGAAACGTCGGTAAACATTTACCGGTTCAGGGTGTACTGTACATGACTTAGCGTCCCACAACACAGAATTCTTGTGCCGCTTGAGACCCAAGAAGAAGGTATTTTGATCCGCTGAAACTTCGACTCCATCAGTCTACACCGCCTAACTTCCCAATACACTTAAATATTCGTGATAACGTAGAGGAAAATCTGCAAACGCGGAACTTAGTGGATACTTTCCCCTATCTCGAAAAATATTGAAAGTAGATCTTGTGCTTTTAATTAGACAGTGACTGTATATTTTTCTTGTGTATTAGGATGTTAATACGCAGTTTACTTTAAAAATTATTAAAAATAACACGAGCTCTTACAGGTCATGCATTGTACCAAGTCTTATCCAACAAACGGGATAAAGCAGTAAGATTTGCTCTGGTGCACGCCTAATTGAAACAATTCCGAACTTACTTTTGTGTTCCGCATAGTTGAAGACAGGTTTAAGTACGTGTTAATTTTTCTTTTATTTTCGAAATAAGAAAGTGTGTGTGTGTGTGTGTGTGTATATCTATATATGTGTATGTGTGTGTATGTGTGTCTGTGTGTGTGTGTGTGTGTGTGTGTGTGTGTACAGAGCCATCCGATGTAGAATGTGCACAGTGTCCCTCTCTGAAAGGTTGCCTCAAGAAACATTACTTGTTCCGATAAATATTTATTGAACTATGCTGAAGTCGACCGTAGGAATGTATACAGCTCCTCGTGTAAATCAGCTGTCATTTCGTTCTGATTTTGACAAAAAGAAAATAAAATTTTTACAACAAATGTATGCAAGCTATTCCACCACTAAACCGTATGACAGTTGGTTTACCGATTCTCGCGCCCCTGTTTGCATGCAGACGGAATGAAAGGGCGATTTTATTACCTGCTGATAGGAATGTGAACGTTATTAGTAAAGGATAACAACAAGAAAGTAACTGTGATAAAGTAATGCAAAACCCTATATTGACAGGAATAGAGGTACTTGGGTACATACGTACGTGTGAAACTGAAAATCATTTTCGATTTGACGTGTTCATGAAGGTGAAAATAATTATTTTATTTTCATGGCTTCCAGCATTGTACAGCGGTGTAGACAGTTATGATAGCGATGGACAAAAACCCTGCCTCTATCTTACACCCTGAAGTTAGAGGCAGGATATTCAACCGAAACATCAGTAAACACCTAACCGTCAACATAGTGTGATAATTCAGAAGACATGAAATGCCATATAGATTGTAAGCTGTTATTTCAACAAACTGAACTTATTCCTCTGCAAAGCATTCTGCAGTATTTCTCAAACAATAACAGTAAATATATTCTGCACCTGCGAGTAACCCACATATTCATTCCCCAGCATCCTTTGAAACTGTGTGCACAATCCACAGTCGTCTATATTTATGTACTGCAGTTCGTAGCGTGTTTTATTCAACATATTCTTACGTTATATTCAAAGCTTTTAAAACAAAATTTATGACACTACTTAACGCCAAGTACCAACGTTTACATAACTACATATTTGAAAAAAAAATAGGTATCTAAATAATTAGTACAAATCAGGTTTCATGTTAGACCGATAGGAACATGAAAATGCAGCTTTCCTATCAATACTTCAGTGTACATCACATAATCAGATTCTTATAATAAAACCAAATAGAAGCACTAATTTCTCACATTTATTTTCGGAATAAAACTCTACATGTTTCGGACATCTCCTCTGTCCATCATCAGGAGTTTTTCACTGTACACACAGAAATGGTATATGTCATACAGGTTTGCTGACACCTTGCTGGCAGCAAACTGCATGACATAACTAAAGGTAGTACTAACATTCAACATAGAATTTTCTTTCGTTAAAGTGTGTATACATTTTTTGGCGGACCCTGTATACCATTGCTGTGTGTACAGTGAAAAACTCCTAACGATGGACAGAAGAGCTGTCCGAAACATGTAGAGTTTTATTTCAGTTTTTTTCGGTACAGCAGGAGGAGGACTAACACAACATCTGAACCCATCGCAAACATGTAACGACATGCTACTACAACACCATCATACCAACAAGAGATAAGTAACTTTAGCATGAACTAATAGCTCCCTGA
>Ga0123354_10007114_pt1 | contig 16753 bp, 8 predicted proteins | sample TergutLab28metaG_2_FD_97872 | JGI IMG/M metagenome (GOLD analysis project Ga0123354, IMG submission 97872) | Labiotermes labralis P4 segment gut microbial communities from Petit-Saut dam, French Guiana - Lab288 P4 | ecosystem: Host-associated > Arthropoda: Insects > Digestive system > Gut ...
TTCTTTTGTATTTTCCATTTTATCTTCTAGTTTCTTTGAATTCAGCCATTTTTATATGATTTTTTTGTTTGTTTTAATTGTTTTATTTGGTCATCCCATACTTTTAAAAACTTTCTCCTGTTTAGTCTCTTTATTTTTTCTAAACTTTCATTTGCTGCTGATTTTAATATGTTTTGTAAGTTTTTCCGTTCTTCCTCCATGTCTATTTCATTTTCCTTTTTATTGCTTAAGTGGAGCTTCACTGTTTGTGTGTACAGCCATCTTATGCTTTCATCATTTAGTGATCTTACTTTAAAAAATTCATCTTGCTTTAATGGGGCCTTTTTGGTACTATTGTTTAACCATCGTGGTGGAAAATTTACATCTGCACATAACAAGTAATAGTCACTATCTATTTCTTAATGAGCTTTTATGAACACCATAATGATTATTATTGAAGTTCCCTGACAGCGTAACGCTTCTTGACCAGCTGAGTAATAAAAATTTGAAGTATGCGTCTTAGTTGAGACATTAGTTTTGGGGTAGGTTTATACCAACCCTAATGTCAATCAAAATGAAACATCAAGCATATAAATGAACCCGCTACATGAAATATTTAAATTGTACTTACATTTGATAAAACTGCAACCCCTAATATGAAAAGACTGTTTTAATCCACTGAAGGCTCTATTATTAAACATTTTCACGAAATATCGTAAATATTGAAAAGATATGTCTGTCCACACAGCAGATATGTCTGTCCACACAGCAGATATTAGCCACACTGTCATATCGTCAGGCAGGAGTCTGCTTTAGTGTCGCGACTTTCAAGAAGAGAACGTAGGCGTACAATGATATGACCCAACTGTGTACACAGTTCTGACCCCACGATCTCACGTCTGATAAAATAAATGACTTGATGTATTTCTGAACCTGTTAAGGGGAAATGTTCTTACGCCAATTAATCCAGTTCACACTTTCCAAAAGCACGTTTTGATATAAACTTTTCATCTATTTCTCTGTCTTCCAAGTAGACATTTTACAAAATATTTTCAAGGAAGTTTTTACGGTTTTCTCAATACATCAACGGTGTATGCATGGAGGTCGCTTAGGTTACAGCTGTAACAGAGCTTCGAAATGAATGGGATGATATTCTTTTGTGGTAAATAGTCTTGAGGTGGTTGTGATGGGAGAGAAGAGTACCCATTTCCTGCCTTCACTTTGAGACTGAAGGAGGCCCCAGAATCGCATATATTCGAAACACGTGCTGCTGGAATAAAATTTCGGAGCATGGCACATGCATAAAATGTTTCCACGTGTGAATTTCTTCAATCTCTAAACTTCCTTTTTATATTCGTATAACAGAATCCAACAAGATGCAACATTTCTCAACTCCATTTTGATGTACAACTCTATATATTTCGGACAGACTTACTGTCCGTCATCAGTAGTCTGAATACTGTATTCACAGCAACTGGTATTTGTCGTACTGGTTATGTTGACTGTCTGCTAGCGAGGGCGCTAACAGGCAGTCAAAATAACTGGTATGTAGAGTTGAATATGAAAATAAATTTGAGAAATAGTGCATCTTGTTGGCTTCTATTATACCAATATATCACTATGCACGGTCCTCAGAGTGTGAAAATTTCCCTTTATGATTTTGTAATTGTTTGTGTTACGCAACCTAGAAAGGAAAGACGGCATTCTAGGAATGAAGACTTTATTTGTGAGCAGAAGGTAGCTTTGGGGGACACTGTGCAAGTAACTTAGATGTCATAATGGACCATCGTGGGAGGAACACGAAGAATTTCTGTCAAGATATCAGGTGTTTACGGCTAGAGTCTCATTTTCCTCACCTCCGATTTGTGTTACATGTTGGTTTTATTGTCTTACCTTTAATGTGACCTCACTTCACGTAAAACGAAAGTATTTAATCAGCATCTTTCAATCATGTTTATACAGTTTTATAATTCTAACATTCACATTTAAATTTGCAGTGGTAGAGAGACAACAAAATATTTTTTAATGCCATGAACGTATAAGAAAGTTTGTAGCTATTGCTATACACGTTCCTAAACTCGGCGTTATATGTAGGTGAACAGTCAGGCTCACACCCCGGCCGCTTTACTCAGAGAGACAGAGGAAAGGTCTGCGCTACCCTCTGAGTAGGGGACTGGTCTGCAAACATGACAGAAGAGAAATTATCTTGCCCTTGCTCTTCCTTGGTCGTAGACAAATATACATACAAAGTTAGTAACCCGTCTTCCACAGTAAGGGATAATTTTTCGTAATAATGATAATAATAATAATAATAATAATATTCAAAATGTTTATTTTGCATGATTACCCTTCTTTATTTCAGTACATATATATGGCAACAATTAATATCTAAATTAACAAAAAATTCTTAGTTTTTTTCGACTGCCATATCCTTGCTTAAACTATTGCTGTTTGATACAAAAAAACAAACATTTCCGGTTTTTTACTTTTTTCAGCTAATTAAATTGTGAAGTCATTTGAAGGCATGTCACTCACCACAAAATCCATTCGTTTTATATTTTCTACTGTTTATCCTCTTTCGTGTCCTATTCTTTTCCATTTATTGTTTACTTCTAGTTTTTTCTACTTCTTTCTACATATTTTTCTCACTATTTATCGCCTTTCTTTTCATCCACCATCTTTCTTCCTATTTTGATCCGTTTCTATCTTAAATAGAAAGCTAAATCAGTCCCATTACAGGCCCGAGGTGCCCAGAGGGTACCAGGAAGTTAAGGTTCCCAGATTACGTGACAATGACACAGGTTGGTGGTAAGGTTGTCAGCCTTACGCACCGGCCGCCTTTACCCCCAGGAAATGCTCCTGGTACTCATTTCTCTTAGAGGCTGAGTCGAGTCCTGGGCCATAGTGCGATCGGAAGGATTATGTCAATGAAAAATTCCAATGACACCATCTGGAATCGAACCAACGACCATCCGATTTTTAGCACAGCACCTTAACCACTGAGCCACCGGGGCCGTCCTCTTCTAGCTTAAATACTGCACCTTATTCCTCTCACCGTCATATCCGTGCTTTCATATACTATCATCTCCATTTCACGTCACCTGAAAATAAAGACTTTTCAGAATTATTTGCTCTTAGGATTTAATTTCAAGTCTTGAAGTTTTCACAGCGGTGGACACCGTGACTTTTGACTGCGTTCGTCTGGGACAGGACCGGTTATCCAGCAACACTGCTCAATTCAAGAGGTAAGAAATCCTAAGTTTTAAATCAGTTTAAACACTTTATTATCCAACTAATGCACAATATATAATATGTAGATTCAATTAAAATTAAAAAATATTTAAAAGTGCTCCAACATGTTTCGGATCACAGAGGACCCATCATCAGAGGGCCTTGTACAGAGCTTTGCTAAAAATTACAAGAAAGTTTCTATCGTGTGCGTTTTCATGGACAAGGTCGATGTTATGCCAGCATATTCTGACCTGTTGTGTGTGTGTGTGTGTGTGTGTGTGTAGTTCACTGTACACGAAGGCACTGCCTTCATATACAGTGAACTACACACAAACACACAACGGGTCAGAACATGCTACCGTAACACCGATCTTGTCCATGTCAACGGACACAATAGAAACATTCTTGTAATTTTTAGTCAAGCTCTGTACAAGGCTCTCTGATGATGGATCCTCTGTGACGCGAAACCTGTTGGAACACTTTTAAATATTTTATAATTTAAATTGTATCGACATATTATATATTGTGAATTTGTTGGATAAAAAAGTGTTTAATTATCATTGATGCACGGTGCAAACTTCAAGATTTAAATCAGTTTATAAAACAAAATAAGTTTAAATTTTGCCGTGCAGTACGTAAAATGTTACAAGACGTCTTGAGTTTTGAGGAAAACAAGGAAGGGTGGAGATAAACGAAGACACAGGAAGCATAAATATTTCTTAATACGAAACGTAAAAGGTCGACAAAAACTTGTGCCGAACAAAAGCTTATCTAACACAAAAACTACGAAACTTTATTTGCTAAACACTCAACCATAGAGACAGGTCAGTATATGACGTCTTAACTTGTCGGTTTCCACACTACCCAGCCAGAAAAGAATTTATAAAGAACTGTTACTTCTTACGTTGTTTGGAAGAGGTTCTCACAAATAAGCACAAGGCTTACAGATCGCAGACTTCTAAAACATGTTGAAACGATGTGCCAGAGTTTCTACTTAAAAGACGCACATTGTTTCCCTCAAACTTAAATTGTACAGTATTTGTCGACTTTGTGACAATAGTAGAAAATTTTATTAGAAAAAAGTTAAAAGAAGGGAGGAAATGATGGAGAAATTCATATTGCAGAATATCGTAATTTATTTTCTTTGTAAATAAGTAATCATTAAATCAGGGAGGTCGGTAGGACATACAGCACGCATGATTTATGACAGATGTGCAACAAACATGTATGTTCTGTAAGTCAACACGATGTGTACAGAAAAGAAGTGTAGGATGGCACCATACTTTTGGTTCTGAAAAACAGCTAAAGAAAACCTCCACCATATATATATATATATATTTACATATATGCTGAAAAACAGCTAAAGAGAACCTCCATCATATATATATATTTATTTTTATATATTTATATATATATTGCGGGTGATAAAATCGAGAAAAATGAGATGGGCTGAGCATGTGGCGCGTATGGGTGAGGAGAGGGGGATGTATAGGGTCTTGGCGGGGAAACCGGAGGGAAAGAGACCGCTGGGGAGACCTAGGCGTAGATGGGTGGATAATATTAGGATGTATCTCCAGGAGGTGAGATGTGGGTATATGGACTGGATTGGGCTGGCTCAGGATAGAGACGGGTGGCGGATGCTTGTGAGGGCGGTAATGAACCTTCGGGTTCCGTGAAATAAGGAGAATTTCTTGACTAGCTGCAAACCAGTTAGCTTCTCAAAAAGAACTCTGCACCATGGAGTAAGTAAGTATATAGAGTATATGTAGCTTCAAATTAAAAGAAGGGGCCTTTTTATTGTAAGAGGATGTTTTCAATCATGTAGGAAGATGTAATGAATAACCACAAATCACATGAAGTTTGACGTCATGGTATGGGAAGATAGACGTATCCTAATAACAGCGACAGCAGATACCTCTGAAACATCAACACATACTCTCGAGATTGCACTATGTCAACCTCCTGGGATGTTTCCCCCATCTCTTTTGTTTACATAAACTGTGTTTCATCTTCTTCATTTCAAGTAAGAAATCGAGTTTTCCTCCAGAATTATTGTCACTCAGCACCCATACACACGCTCACACACACACACACACACACACACAGTGCTACACTGACACATAAACACCAATAGCACACACGAATATACACACATGGACACATGCACATTCAGACATACACATAGACACACACAGCAGATAGGCACTTACACATAACGCACACGCACACACATAAACACACACATACACACTGGCACAATGACACAATATACAAACACAATGACACACATACACTTAAACTCTGGCACACACAAACACGAAATTTAAACACTGGCACACACAAACACAAACTGATACACGATCATATTCTTTGTTTTTAAGATGTCATATTTTCACGGCTGTCGGAATTAAGATTGCGTATTTCTGAGCTGAGGTGTGTCATGCTACGTAATGGCACTAACTGAGCCGGTGTAGCTCAGCTGCTTGGTGCTCCTGACGTCACGGTTTCAGATCTCACTCGGATACCGGCTAACCTGAACTAAGTTTTGTGCAGTGTTCTTTAGTGCATACAGGCAAATTGCGAAACAGTGCAGTACATTAAGCTCAGGATATCTAATGTCTTACCTACTGGGTGTGTCGACGGTGATGATCCACAACACAACGGCAACCGATTCTGTCGGTGACCACACATCCCAAATACCAGGAAGGATCGAAGGGTCATACATGCTCGGTAGTGTAGCCTTGCTTAGGGGAGTTTGTAAACCCTAAATTTATTTCGTTGCTGCCAACACTAGATGAATTACTGACACTTATGGAGCGCCACGTAAAGAGAATGCCTGCCGACAGTATCATGCAAACTGCCTAACACCTGGCAGTCAGCTCGAAACGTAGGGTTAAGTGGGACAGGGACTTGACAACTGTCGCTAGCCACAACAAACTCCTCACTCTTACAATATATATATATATATATATATATATATATATATATTACATTACGTACGATGATAAGTTATAGGGGTGACATGCATATATCCTTTCCAATCAGTCGATCGGTTTGCCAGCGTGTTTATTACTTACTACTCCATGGAGCAGAGTCCTTCTTGAAAAGCTAATCGTTTCTCAGCTAGCCAAGAAATTTCCAGCATTTTATGAAGCCAGAAAGTTCATTACCGCATTCACAAGTGTCCGCCACCCGTTCCTATCCTGAACCAGATCAATCTGACCACGTCCCACCATCCCGCTTCCTGAATATCCATCTTAATATTATCCTCTCATCTACCCCTGGGTCTTCCAAGTGTTAATTGCTTATAACTACTGCATATTCGCCATACCATTCATTAGAGATTATTCTCTGTTATCCTAGCCTAGTCACTGTTCTAGCTTCACCAGTCTACTCAATAGTACTAATTACATAACAGGTCCCACATAGAGCATTGTCACTGCGTCACAAAAAGGCAAACACTATATGGATTAACACACAGGCTTTATGTCTAACACAACTGCACGTTTCGGTCCACAGCAGATCCATCATCAGGCTGTACAATATAAGAATTTAGAAAGATAAGCCTGCAAAATAGTAGACACCTCCTATGTTTTTGTGAGATCCAATTTTGTGTGGTAGCAATGCGAGGTTTAAAGAAAACAGGGGTCCACGCCAGTAATATATTTGAACAATAAAAATAGAATTCTGAAAATATTAAAACCAAAAATAGCAGACAGTATTTAGCACGTAAAATCTGTAACAAACTATTATACACCCCGTGTGAACTGACCATCGTACAACTTGAAACAAAAATTAGAAAACCAAAGAAAGACAACCTAGACCTGGACGTAGAGAAAATATGAATACAGTTTTCAATTTGAAACAAATATTAAAGTAAAAAATGTAACATTTCATACACACTGTTTTTAAAATAGATTACTTATGATAATTACACCAATTAACTGATAAAATAAAAGCCATTATATAATTTCCCTTACTACTTGAAATCTCATATAAACAAATTAAGTATGTATTTTGTATGCCTATATGTCTTTCAAAGCAGTCCGTATTTGCGAGCCTGATGATATTCCTCTAATGGGCCGAAATAGACAACTTTGTTGCAATAAATGTGAATGGATGTGTCGTAGAGACGGTCTATATGGTGTGGTAGATTCAGTCAAAAATACAACTATAATATATGGATAAATGGTGGTGTTTTTAGCAATGTAAAAACTACACGCTTCGGCCTATAGCGGCCATCTTCAGGTTTTGACAATTTTCTTGCTAAAAGAGTTTTATATAATATGCCTAAAGATGGCCGCTATAGGCCGAAACATGTAATTGCTAATAAACACCATCATTTAGCCATATATTATAGTTGTGTTTTTGACTGAATCTACCTCACCATATAGTTTAAACACACAACGGGGTGGAACACCTCAGAAGTAGGGACAGTATGTTTATTTGTCTAGCGTGTATTGGTATTTAACCGTAAGAGCTGTCCATCAAATCAAACACTTGTGGATGTTATAGCTTATTGCTTTGTCGATCTGAATGGAATATTCCGATTAGGCAACAGATTTAACACTCGACTCAACAAAATGAAAGAAATTTATACATAAATATGTCTGTTCAGGTATATCTCCTCAAGATTCGCACAAAACATCTGCTTTACTGAAGTAATTCTTATTTTTATGGTTAAAATCTCTAAATATACAATTTACTGGCACAATTTACAGTAACATATTTTCCACATATCAATTCTTACACACAAAAAAAAACATGTTTCACAAATCTGTGGCTTACAGAAAACCGCGCTTCTTGATAATACGGCGAAACCACAGATAATTATCATCCAAATACTAATATCTTTTTCCATCTATCATCGGCTTTTAAGTGGCGCGCAATATTGGTGATGTCATTAAATGAACCACAAATAAAAACACTCAATTACCAAATCAATGAAGTTTTCTTGAGCTTTTGAAAATACATCGAACCAATCAAATTCGGCAAGGATAAGATGTAGCATAACTTGTATTGTTACCCGAATTTCATAAGAAAACAAATAAAAATAAATAAGCCATTAGCCTAATATTTTTACATATAATTATATGTAATTCTTTTAAAATTTTGCATTCTTAATTTCCACGTGCCTTCAGCAAATTTGCCACAAGGATTCACTTCTGCAATTTCTCATGTAGCTGCATTCGCAAATTTGCCAAAAGGGTCTCCTGGCTTTGTCACAGTTACCTGTCCTTCGGTCCGTCTCTCTGTCTATCTGTCCTCTTTCCACGCTGAACAATAACCTCCTTCTTGGCTAAATTTTTGTGACAATTTATATTTGTATATTTTTCGAAAATCCTTCGACAAACTTTCAAGTTTCATTACAATCTGACAGGCACAACAGGTACTTTACGCACATGAAGACCTATGAACAATTGGTAGCTCAGTTGTTATAGCGACTGACTACGGGCTGGACAGTCCAGGATCTTAATCCGTTGGGGACGAGAAATTCCGCCCGTCCAGACCGGCCGTGTGGCCCACCCAGCCTCCTTTAAAATGGGTACCGGGTCTTTCCCGGTGGTAAAGTGCGGCCTGGACGTGCTGCTGACCACTCACCCCCTTCTAGTGCCGCGGTCATCTATAACTCTACCCACCCTCTGGGCCACACACGGCCTGTAACGGGAACACTTTACTTTACCTTGTGTACAATTATGTGTAATAATACCTTGTAGAATTATGTCTACAATGAGAAATATTTGAGACAAAATTTTTAGGCAAAATCAAAACAAGCATCATATTTAATAATTTTTTTCCGAAAATAGTGTCTTTATAAAAAAATTTGGAAAATAAGTACAACCAGGCAGGCCACACATGACATTAAAATGCGGAGTAGAAAAGATGTGATTTGCATGCCGGCTAACTAAGGCAGTAAACACAGACACACCTACTCATTTTAAGTAATATTTATTGCTTTTCCACAACAACAATTGTTAGGCGAAAGGGCCTCATTGTTACGTTACACTTACATTGTGTGTCTTTTTAAAAATTTTAAGAATTTTTTAATTCCAAAGTGTGTAGAAAAAGTTTCCGTGTCACAAATTAATATCGGGTCTTCTATACTTATTGAAAAGAAGTACAAAATTAGCAATAAATATAGTCGATCATAACACGTTATTTTAAACCTAATTTTTTTACTAATATATAGTCACTACTCGTTTCAGTGCGTATTACAACTACGTTCAGGAAAGATGCAAAAAGTAAGTAAAGAAAAGTAATACTAAAACAAAAGAGACTTCTTTCTTACATGAATAAAAGAGAGCACTTCGAAATGTACTTGATACACAGCAAGAAATAAGAAACATCAGATTTACATTTGGTTTTAAATTTTACAACTCTTATTATAAAGAATTCATAGGAATATATAGAAGAATAATATATCGGAGCTCCAGTTTCTTACGAATAGACTTTTTTGGAACAGAACTAACAAATCAAATTCAACGTGCATACATAACACCCACATTGTCATTGAATATTAAAAAAATTATAATTTTATACTCATAATAAATTAAAGTATTCGTTTTTATTTATTAAACCTAATAGGAAAAATACTCGAAGATATTGTGTAATACACCACTGCTATTATTATAGGCATTATTATAGTAGGACACATGTAGGGACTTCATGTAAGTAAAATAGTTTTATTTGAAATAAAGGGTTGTGTTTTACTGTCTATATTTATTACACTATCTGTACATAACGCAATGGAATGCTCTCTCTTGCGAGATAAAATTAATACAGTTATCCATCCATGACAAAATTCATTGTCTAAAATCTATCTAAAACATTTTTACAATTTCCTTTAGAATAAAACGATATTCTATAACTTGTTTCACAAGGTAAATCAACAAATATTCATTCTAACTTAACTCTTGCATCTCATATGGATTAACCTTTCAAAGCCTAATGGTTGCGTGATGCACCAACAGGTTTAACATTCAACAACTGTACGCTCTGCCCACACTGTATTTATGTGTTTTGTATTTATCTCAGAATAAACAGCGACTTGTGCCACTTACAGCATAAACTGATTGGTTTTTATAAACGAGAAGAAAGGTGTTTTCTGAGCGGTACGAAGTGGGTCTTTAAATAAAGCAGTCTGCGCTTCGTCTTTAAAGGGTTAAAATGTGTGTGTTCTCACTACGTTTCCACATATATTTTCTGAAACAAAATTCGTAATTACAATAAACTGAAACAAAAACATCTTTTCTAAAATTTCGGTAAAGCACTTGGTGTTGCTATCTAAAAACGCGATACGTAATTTCTGTTAGTGGAAGTGACGTCACTGGTTTTAAAAGAATGATGTCACCATCCTAATGAGTGACAGTAATTAGTTAGCTCTCAGCTGTTGCTAACGAGACTGACCTCAAGGATGCCGCTAATTAAATACATGAGACACGCAGGCGGAGGAGAAGAAAGAACCAGTGATGAGCGAAAGTTCCTTTCGTCAGGTATATACAGGATGTAAAAAAAAAATTTTGTATACAAAACACGAAATTTAAATGTATTCTTAAATTTAGTTTTTTTTTAAATTACAATTTTGGTAAAATGCTTTTACAGTTCAGAATGATATCAAACATGCATTTCTGCCACTAACATTGCTTTAAAACTGCGCTGTAGAAGAAATAATTAGGAACGTCCAAGAAAATTAGGAAATATTGGAAATGTATAGAAAATAAAGCTTCTGGCTCCAGTTAATGATAATTTAATGAGCGAAAATATAACTAAATAAAGAAAAACACGGAAATCTATTAGACTCAAGTAATGTACAGATAAATCCTAATGCAAGGAAAATGGGACATTTTAAAGAGAACTAATTTCAGGTTTATGGGTCTTCATTAGTACCCAATAAGTAAAATACAAGAAAAATATACCTTCTGAATGTAAGAAAATATTAAAGTATTAGGAAACAACAGGAAAAAATGTACTTAAATTTAGGATTAAATTAAGAATGAATTTAATTTGGGATATAAATTCTAGTATTAAATTGAAAATCAACTGTCGTCACGTCTTCAACATGGAGACGTTAGATAAAAATGTACAGTATTATTAATTTAGAATAATGCGGTTTTAAACCGACTTGTTTCCTATTCAGAGAGTTTGGCTGATCTCTCAGGATAATGTTTTATTGAAAAACAGGAAAAGTGATCCAGCTAGATGAAGCAGAATTATGTCAAAATAGCAGTGTTTAGTGTGTAGTGTGTGTGTGTGTAGTTTCATCATGTTTTTATGGTGTTCACATCATAGCGGCTTAGTTAAGTCGGTCATTCTTGGTTTGCTGTATGTTGGAGTGCGGTTAGCCTAATCGCACCTAACCTCCAACATACAGCAAACCAAGAACGAAACGACCAATGTGGTAATAGACCTTATAGTCGCGAGCTCCTAATGATGGGCATAGTAGTGCCAGAAATATGTTCAGCCTATAAGAAGTACAATAAAATAATAAGTGGCATCTAGTTGGTTTTTAATTCTTCAGTTATCTTAAATATAGAATTAATTCATTGATACCTTTTTTAATTCAGCTAATTCGTGAAGAAGGAAGAAACATTTAAAAAAAGAAATTTGAAAAATACTTCCAGTACGAAACAGCAATACTTAAATAAGCTCCTAGCACCCAGCGTCTAACTGCAGGTGGAACAAGTAATATTACCAATATTATTAGTAGCGAATGTTATTGGTGACATGTGGCCTAATAAACAGAACAAATTCGAAAGACATAACCGATTGTCTCTTGAATTATAAACTGTGCCGTATTACGTTAATTTGCGGCTAAGGGCCCTCTAGCAGGAAGGCTGCCTTCAATTTCTCCTTAATTCCCTCAAAATAACTTCCTCTTCCATATTAACCATAGCCACTCCGTATTTAATGCCTAACTAGTAATTTGTTTTTAATATTTGTTTCGAATTTTGTTTTATTTATAGTTTGGCTTCAGTAGAAAAGTGTATGAAGGGGTCATAGCGAACTTCGAGCGGCGTTTATTTTAATTGGCAATTCTTTCTTTTGTTTCCCCAGGTTCACGCAACACTTAGCAATTATTTTATTTTGTATTTGTAAGCATTTATTGCTGCGTACTTCGTTGATAAAAAGTGGGGCATTTTCATATTCGCTTTATGTTACAAATGATGCTTGAAAAACTGTGATATTTGTGTTTTTATTAATTAAGCATGAATATTTTTTTTATTAATTTCACTTTCGATTCTCATTTGACATTACTTTTTAGAGATTTCTCCTCAGCAAAGCTTTCACGTGTTCCGACTGGATGAATTTTGTGTTGCAAATTGCAGATTTTTGGCCAGATATGGAATGATGGGTCGATACTCATACGGAAGAAACCAGAGACCTGGTTTCGATTAAAATTTAGATAGATCTAGTGATAGGAAATCTGTGTTGGAAACTTTGATTGGACTTATGTCTAAGGAACAACCTAATTAAATGTTACGTTTGAAGCATAGCTGCATATGGCACTGGTACTAAGCACTTTTTGGAAAGTGGATTAAAAATACATAGAAAGTTGTAAATGTGGTGCTGGAGAAGGATGGAGCAGGTCATATGAACCCATCGTGTGAACACAGTCTAGGAAGAGAGAAACAATTAACATCCCACAATAGGACGAAGAAGGGCTGCCTGGATTGGCCACATCTAGCAAAAAAGCTGCCTTCTAAACCACGTTATTGAAAGAAATAAAGAAGGAAGGATAAGAGTGAAGGAAAGGCGAGGAAGAAGGTGTAAGTTGCTACTACATGACCTTAAGAAACGGACAGAATAATGGAAATTGAAATAAGACGCATTAGATCGCATTCTTTAGAGAGCTCGCTTTGGAAGAGACCATGGACCGGTCGTAAGACAGACTACGTGGAGATAGAATGAATGAGTGAACGAATAAATATATGAACATTCATATTGCTCAAATACATATTTTCTGTCTGGAAATAATCCCTAGAGATTTATCATAAGACGTTGTAACGTTTTATGCTAAATTATGTATAATTCGGATAACTAACTAAATTAAACCAGAATCTATCGTATAAATTCATACACATTTACAAGAACTCTAAAACAATTAATTTGCGGTTGTTTCCTTAGATACGTGTATTTGTTGGTCAATTATTGACTAGGTAAACTTAATTTCCACCTTACGGTAAAATTTGGTGTCAATAAAGTTGTAGGTATAAGTGTTCAATTATAATTGTAATAATTAGTAATTTTTATTTTATGTATTACTATTGCACTTTTACCTCCCTGTAAATTCACAATAAAGAGTTCAGGCTGTAACTGAACAAATGAATTTCAGTAATAATTATAATTTAATTTTACTTCTGAGTGACTTTCGCAGATATACAACTTCATCTGTAATTTTAGTCATAGCAAGCAACTAACCATCATAAATAACTTCCTTCACAGCAGGGAACTGACGGTTATGAATTACATGATTTCAAAGTTTAGTACTAGAGTCTTTGAGTCCCAGTAATACGTACTCTAAAAGCGATAAAGATCTATCTCTAAGTTAGAAGAATTTAAATATTATGTTTATTTCTAAAGACATAATATTCTGCTCATTTTGTTTCTGATTGTACCACTATGTACATCAAAATTTGCTGTACGGCCTAGAAACCATGTCAAAATCATGCGAATGTTAAGTTCATTAATTACTTATTAATTTATACGCTAAATGACAAAGCAGCTTAAAATAAAACAATATGTACGTTTGTGGCGATAAAAAGGACTCTGATCTCAGTGCCACGTAGACGGGGTTTTAATGGAGCTTGAAGCTGGATAAACATTCAGTGTTAACACTTACAGATTTTCGTGTACTTTGTGAATTTCTAAGCTATTCACACAGAACCAAAACATGATATCCAAAAGCTGTTTATTCCTGTGGAAAGCTGTGTCATTATTCATACAGAAATTTAATGAAGTGAAAACAGACAAAAGCTACGCGTACAGGACAACATTTCTCATACATTTCAAAGCTGTTACAGTGCAATATACTTTCATACAAAAGGAAATTTTAACTTGCTATACGAGAGAAGCCTCTTAAATTCTTGTTGTTTCGCAACTGATTGCAAAATTGCTTCATTTTTGGAACACGAAACTTTATCACAATGTTAGGAAAACAATATATATATATATATATATATATATATCGAAATATTAAATTTATTCCATCACTCACATCCATCTCTTCGAAGGACAACTTCAATAGATGGGTTAACCTTTCAAATGTTTCATACGTTTTCTGAGTTTTCTATTGCGTAATAGTTTTTTTCTGAAGTAAGACAATTATTTAGAATATTGTGTCAAAAGTATAACCGAAATATGTGAACTTATATATACATACATACACACACATACATCCATACATACATACATATATACATACATACATATACATACACACAAACATACATACATTATGCATACACACATATATACATTATACATACACACATACATACATACACACATACGTACATTGTACATACATATATACATACATAAATACATGCATACACACATACACACATACATACACAAATACATACATACATACATACATACATACATACATACATTCATTCATACATGCATATACACATATATACATACATATATACATACACACACATACATACATACACACGTTTCAATTTGGGATACATTTGCGAAGTTTAAACACCTTGGTTAATTTTTAATGTCTATAGGTCTAAATAAAGAACTTGAAGATTTTATAACACTTTGTTACGAAACTAATATCTCCTATTTTTATCAGAAACTGTAATCACTGTTGTAATGAAATATTTTTCTACCTTCAAGTGAGACTGTTAGCGTCAGTCACGTCGGGGTTCTTCATACACATGGTGCTTCACCTAGTCGTATTCTGCAGAAAGACTTCCTCAGATTGCATCCTTCAGTGGGCCAAAACAATGAAATTCGACGAGTACTGAATCGGAATTCTAAGGAAGATTAGGGGAAACAGTGGACTGCATTGTTACATTAGCCTCGCTTGTGTGCAGACCGGTGTGCGTTATGGCTTTGTCATGCACGAGGAGGACTTCGATTCATCTTCGCGTTGGGTCGATCCCCCAGAATTCTTTGTTTCGACTTGTTTAATGCGTGCGCATTTCCCTCTGAAGTGAGTTTAGACACCTCTCTTCAAGAATTCCACCACCAGGATTCTTTCATTTTCCCAGAACACGCTAGCCAGAATTTTACCTGCTGGATTTTGCACGTTGAATTTGTTCTCCCGCACCTTCCCTAAATCATGGTTTAGCCCACAGAGTTTGTGAAGGCGTACGACGCTGCAGCAAAGACATTTACGCCACCGGCATACAAATTCTCGCGCAAAGGTGAAAAAGGGTGTCAATAATGACGGAGATTGTTTGAAAAATGAATATATATTTTGTAGAAGATATTCCCATGATATTTGTAGATTTCATTGCAACTGTTTCTGGGGGAAAAATAAGAGGCATCATGTTTCGTAAGTTCCACTTATTTTTAATCAAATTTTATTAGGGTGATCAAATAAAAGACCACGACACGTACGTGTTTTGTGTCACACAAGAGAGATAAGAGTGATATGTGTAGAGTTTCTCTGAGGAATCATGAAGAAAAGTGACCATTTGGAAGCTGTAACCATAAATAAAAAATTAAGACTCATGTCAAAGAGAGAGTGTGGGGGAAATTGGACTGAATTTTTGTATTCAGGATAGGAACAAGTGGCGGGAAGTTGTAAAAACGGTAGTGCAGCTTCGGGTTCTGCAAAATGAGGAGAATCTCTTGAATAAGAAAGCATCTACTAAATTCATAAGAAGTTATCTGGTATATGGAGTAGACTCTGGCGTCGTTCTGCTTACGAAAACTTTTTATGTTTCCGTTTACTTCTTTCATACTAGAAAAACTTAAGGCTTTTCTCCGTGCTTTTAGACGTGTCACTTTTACGAAGGGAGTTAACCCCTCCCACATCCCAGCATTGTAGACGAGTCAATATATTAAATATTTTTTCCGCTTCATGTCCTAACCTTGAGAAGTTTCTGAAGTGCGCACCGCATCATTTTTGCCATGTTTCAGAACCAGTGGGGTTAGGTTGGGTTAAGTTAGGTTAGTATTATAAACATTTTATGTCATTCTCGTAAACTTTTTGTGTCATAATTCATAGCGATCTGAGACAACAGACGTCACACTGAAATATTCAGTAGTGTTTCTCTAAATCTATTGAAACTATTTCAGAAAATAAATTACAAGTACCTAAATGCTTACGAAGAAGTCCAATAGAACGCTGATTTTGTCTTTCTTAGTCCATAATTCGACAAAAATTACAAAATATCTCAGGTATAACTCCAATTCAGTTCCTTTATTTAACCTTTTGGCGCCGGAATTCTTTTTTTAATTTTAGCACACCCTGTATATAAAATGTGAATAATACAGGAACCAAATACGTTAGAATTATGAAACAAACTGCATTTTGAAGAGAAAAAAACGTAGAGTATATACCATGTTTAAA
>Ga0123354_10007115_pt1 | contig 16753 bp, 16 predicted proteins | sample TergutLab28metaG_2_FD_97872 | JGI IMG/M metagenome (GOLD analysis project Ga0123354, IMG submission 97872) | Labiotermes labralis P4 segment gut microbial communities from Petit-Saut dam, French Guiana - Lab288 P4 | ecosystem: Host-associated > Arthropoda: Insects > Digestive system > Gut ...
ATAAAGTATTCGCCATTTTTAATCAGGCGTTCGACGGACTTTTCAGCACGTTTCACTTCAACGACAGGATGTCGAAGTTCATCTTGGATAAGTTTATGCCCATCTTAAACCCGAAATATGTAAAAATCGTCTTGAAGCGTGATGGCGAAGTCGCCGGATTTGTCATCTCCGCCCCCTCGCTCTCCAAAGCGCTGCAAAAAGCCAACGGAAAACTGTTCCCCTTCGGATTTATCCACCTCCAAAAAGCCATCAACCACCCCGTCGAAGCCGATCTGCTACTCACCGGCGTACTTCCCGAATGTGTCAATCTTGGACTTCTCGCCCTGCTGATGTCCGAACTCTACCAATCTTATATTGACAACGGCGTGAAATGGATAGAAACCACCGGAATGCAAGAAAACAACCACGTCGCCATCCAAACATGGAAATCGTGGGACAACCATATTCAGCACAAACGGAAACGGTGCTATAGGAAAGCATTTTAAATCCGTAGATTTCCCTACTACTAAAGGAGTTTTTCGTGATGGAATAAGATAAAAATGAGGTTATTAAGATATGTATATGAAATTCCTATAGTCTTAGTCTATGGTTATTGGAATTTTTAATGCGTTTGCCCTGATCCATTTATATCTGTGTCATCCGCGTTCTTCATATTCTTCGCACGGGCATCTTGAGAGACACGACGGGAAACTAAAAAACTCACAACAATCCCTACGCCGCTACATATCATCAAATAGGCAATAAATAGGGTATTATTGGGAGACATGGCGCCCAGCAGCGTGCCTACACCGACGCTGATGATGATGATACCCCATTTCAAGTAGTCAGTAGAAGAAAACATACCGTCTTTTGAATCAGCGAGGTTAGGGTCTTTTCCCAACTTCAATAAAAACATCCGTTCTTTCTTTTTAGCGTCTAACCACACTAAAATAACTATGAACGAAAAAATAACACCGAGTACAAATGCAGCTTCCATAAATTTTTTATTTTGTTGATATGACGCAGCCGATTTTATTTGGTTACATTTTTACTTTTACTATCTTTGTAACCGTTTATATTCGATGCCGTCTAAAATAAAAAAAGTGGCAGGAAAAATGACTGTTTATGGAATATGTCTCCGATGAGATTTATATAAAACGTGTACTGAGTGGAGATAGCAGGGCTTTCTCTTGCTTGGTGGAGCGGCATAAGGCGATGGTTTTTACCATTTCCTTGCGTATTACGGGGCATCGGGAAGAGGCAGAGGAGGTGGCGCAAGACGTTTTTTTGAAGATGTATCAGGCATTGCATACTTTCAAAGGGAGTTCCAAGTTTTCAACATGGCTCTATAGTATCGCTTACAATATGGCGATAAGTCATGTCAGAAAATCGCGTCCCGATTATATTCCTTTGTCCGACGTGGAATATAAAACGGCAGACGAACAGGACGAGCCGATTGTTTTTGATGACGAAAGCGATGACCATCAACGACATATCGCCCTGTCCCGCGCCTTAGATACGTTGAAACAGGACGAGCTGCTACTTATTAATATGTATTACACGCAACAAATGAGTATTGAACAAATGAGCGAAATCACGAAACTTTCAACAAGCAATGTGAAGGTGAAGTTGTTCAGGATACGGAAAAAATTATCCGACGAAATAGTAAATAAATAAAATATATGTATATGAAAACACATCACGATCAACAAGATACGTTATCGAAAATGTTACGGGAGTTCCCTTTGGAACAACCCTCACGTAACTTCACCGAAAAAGTGATGAGCCAGGTTCAAATGATGGAGGTGGAGAGCAAAGTCTATTTCTACCAAAAACCATTTTTTATCGGAGCAGCCAGCATCGGCTTTGCCGCTTGCTTCCTTTTGTTTTACCATGCCGATTTTTCGTTCGCCGTACTCGTTAGACAGCTCGGACATTACTACACACTCCTATATAATTATCTCACTTCTTTGCATTTTGCGCCTCGTCAAATCACTTTTTCGCCCTTGATTGTAGCGCCATTACTCCTTATTTTCTGTATTTTTGTAGCCGATAGAGCGCTGGAAGCCTATAAAAAGCATCGCCAACATCAATTATTTTGCATTTAAGAGACGTGTAATTCGTTGATAATCACAAGTATATCATTTTTCATAAAAAAAAGTTTATGAAATTAAGAAAAAAATGTCATTAGACAGTATATTTATGTGAAAATTAATTACCTTTGCCTCAAATTTATAAAGTTATAACAGCCATGAAAGAATTATTAAACAAAATTCAAGCGGAAATAGATGCTTTCACGAAAGAAGCCACCGCACAAGCAGAAAAAGGCAATAAAGCTGCCGGCACGCGCGCAAGAAAATCTGCGTTGGAATTGAGTAAGTTAATGAAAGAATTCCGCAAAGTATCAGTAGAAGAAGCAAAATAATAATTTTGCACCTTTTTGTGAAAAAAAGGAGGGTACATGAACAATGCGCCCTCTTTTTGTGTTTAAACACAATATGCAGACCATCAATGTAGTCTCTCTATTTCTTTTTGAATTTTTTTTAAATTTCGGACGGGCACAAAACTTGTAAATTCGCACAAACTTTCAGGCGAGCCACTGCCCCGCTTGCGCCAAACCCAAGTTATATGCAGGCATTCTTGACGTTAAATTCATTTATAAATTACAAGTTCCTTATCAATTCAAGTTGTTGTTGTTGCAATTCTTCTTTTATGCGAATGTGTGTTTGCCTTTCTTGTTCTATTTTTTCCAATTTTTCTACTAACGCAGGAATATTTTTCTTGTCAAATGGAATTTCTATGTTGCCGACAGAATCTTTATTCAAGGTTTCGCCTTTTGTAGCACGGTTGGTTTCGTAATCTAAAGTTGGAAGAATATAATACAAGTACTTGCGAATAATTTGGTCTTCAATAATCAATCCGGCAATGGCTTCGTTGGTATACAAAGGCGTTTCTGCAATGGCAACTTTGCCAATAGTTAATTTGAAACTGAATAACAATGTGTCTTTTGGCAGTAGTTTTGCAGGTTTTATTCCCAAATCGGTAATCTTTTCAGAAGAATTATCTATATACATTTCATCGGTAATATCGCCAACTTTTACCCAAATATTTTTCCCGCCAAACCAATAAGAGTCATCATTTCTGTCAGGTGTAAAGCCAATAATAATTTTACCGTCTTTTGCCAATTCTTTCAATTTTATAGTTTTTGATGCCGTCTGCTTTTTGAGATAATTGCTTAATGAGAGTTGGTAATTGTTTGATATGATTTCTTTCACATCAACTGTAAAAGATTTTTCAGTATTCATTTTTTCTTTCCAACTTTGGCGTAGCAAAATTAAATCGTCTGCCTGAATTTTGCGCCGACCTTTTATGCTGCCTGTCTGCTTAAAGCCATCTTCTTGTACATCGAAAAACCAAACTTTTTCCGTAACGTTTCCTTTTTCAAAAATCAAAATACTTGTCGGCTGCCCTGTGTAAGGCTTAAACACAAATCCGTGCAGACGAATAACAGCAATCACATTTGCTTGTTCAATTAACAATTTTCGTATTCTGACATATTCTTTTTTTGTGTCAAACAACAATCCTTCGGGGACAACTACCGCACAACGACCATCTTTTTTCAAACTGTCGTAAATGTGTTTTATGAAAATCGGATTGGCATCTGTCGTGTCAAAATTATAATAAGAGCCGTAATCGGTTTTTTGAGAAAAAGCAAAATTAGTGAGAACAACATCGTATTGTTCTTTGAGAGGATATTCCAACGAATCTTTCTGCTCAATGTTATTATGTCCATCACCCATAATAATCATATTCATTTTGGCAATACGCGAAGTCGTAGAAATTTCCCGCCCGAAAACTGTTTGATTCTCCAAAATGTCAATATTTTTCGGTGTGTTTTTGCACTTGTTTTTAATGTTTTTAAATGCTTCTATCAAAAAACCGCCGGTACCGCAACACGGGTCATAAATTGTTTCTTCAAATTTCAAATCCAACAATTCTACCATTAGTTTCACAATGTGTCGTGGTGTAAAATATTCGCCTAAATCATTGCCAACGCTAATTGAATTTTTGAGAAAATATTCAAATGCATCACCTTTTATATCTGAATTGGTATCTAATAAATTCCCGATTTTTGAAATTCTCGCAACAATTTCTCGTAGATTTTCGGATTTGTTAATTAGCAGTTTTTTGTTGAAAATATCGCTTGTGTGATTATATTCTTTTTCAAATCTCGGCAGAACAATTTTATTGATATATTCATATAATTCGTTGGAATTTTTATCTTTAAACTCGTCCCAACAATACATTTTTTCCAATTTTCGTGATTCGCCAATTTCTTCTCTATGTGTTTCAATGTCGCTTATCAGCTTCAAAAACAAGAGGTTGGAAAATTCAGTAAATCTTTCGCGTCCTTCGCTCAAACCGTCTTTGCGTAAAATATCGTTTGCTTCTTCAAAAATTTTAATCAGTTCAACTTTTGAGTGAGTAACTTTTTTCTCGCTGAAAATTTTACTGCCGCCCTCAATAAATAAATTCAAGCGCTTTTCAGGTAAAAATTCGGTTACAAGTTCGGAGTTGTAATACAAAAAATCCTTATCTTCTAAATGGTAGCCTTGTATAAACAAACCATCGGTAACAAACACGATTTTGATATTCAGCGGTCTGGCATATTTTTCAATTCCCTGTTCAAGTGCTTTTTCCAAACTCTCGCCCGTTCGCTTTGCTTCGATTATAGCAATCGGCTCTAATGTTTCTGACGAGTACAAAACATAATCAGGCTTTGAACCCTTGAATTTTTTATTTTCCTCAACAGTTCGCGCTCTTTCTGTAAAGCAATTACAGCGTGGATTATTTTCGTCAATAATCCAACCCAAGTTTGCCAGCCAATTATTGATTTTTATTCGGGTGGCACTTTCTAACGGAGAAGTTAAAATTGCACTCATAACAAACTTTATTTAAAAATGCAAAGATACAATTTTTTCAATACCACACACCATTACACGAACTAAGAAACGACTATTTAAACAATCTTCACTAAAAAATAATTTTTCTTCCCTCTTTGAACAAGGATATATTTGTTGTTGAGGAGGTCTGTGGCGCTTACTGTATAGTCTTCGGTGGTACGTTCTTTGTTGATGAGGATGCTGTTTTCTTTTAGTGAGCGACGCGCTTCGCCTTTGGAGGCGCATACTCCGGTTGTCTCCAAAAAATCTACGATGGGGATTCCTGCTGTCAGTTGCTGATGGGCAATATCGCCTTGTGGAACGCCTTCAAAGATGCTCAAAAGCGTATTTTCGTCGAATTTGCGCAGGGTTTCGGCAGTTCCTTTGCCGAACAGTATTTGTGAGGCTTCGACGGCGGCTTCGTAATGTTCTCTGCCGTGAACCATGATGGTGATTTCTTCTGCCAATCGTTTTTGGATAATTCTCTGATGTGGTTCGAGGCGATGGTTGGCGATCAATGTGTCTATCTCTTCTTTTTCTAAGATGGTAAAAATTTTGATATATTTTTCCGAATCTTCGTCGGAGCAGTTTAGCCAAAATTGGTAGAAGGCGTAGGGTGTTGTTCGTTCGGGGTCGAGCCATATATTGCCGCTTTCGGTTTTTCCGAATTTGCCGCCGTCGGCTTTGGTGATGAGCGACCATGTGAGGGCAAAGGCTTCGCCCGATAGCTTACGGCGGATGAGTTCCGTTCCGGTGGTGATGTTACCCCATTGGTCGGAGCCGCCCATCTGCAACTTACAGTTGTGCGATTGGTACAACTCCAAAAAGTCGGTTCCCTGTACCAGCTGATACGAAAATTCGGTAAACGACATGCCCTCTTTCGTCTCACCGGCGATACGTTTTTTGACGCTGTCTTTTGCCATCATGTAGTTGACGGTGATGTGTTTGCCGATGTCGCGGATAAATTCCAAAAAGGAATATTTTTTCATCCAGTCGTAATTATTGACTAACTCCGCCTTGTTGGGGACGTCGTCGTCGAAGTTGATAAAGCGAGCCAGCTGCTTTTTAATGCCTTCCTGGTTATGCCGTATTGTGTTCTCATCCAACAGGTTACGTTCCTGTGATTTTCCCGACGGGTCGCCAATCATTCCGGTCGCGCCGCCTATTAAAGCCAACGGTTTATGTCCGCAACGCTGGAAGTGTTTCAGTCCCATGACGCCTACTAAATGTCCGATATGGAGCGAGTCGGCAGTGGGGTCAATGCCGAGGTAAGCCGTTGTCATCTCTTTTTGAAGTTGTTCTTCAGTGCCGGGCATGATGTCTTGAATCATCCCGCGCCAACGCATTTCTTCTACAAAATTCATCATATTCATTTTCACCACTTTTCCCAGTGGATATTTTCGGGTTTATACTTGTCTTTGGGTAAATCTTCGCCTGTCGGATAGCCGATGGGGATGACATTTAAAGGTAAGATGTCGTCGGGAAGTTGAAGTGCTTTGACGACGACGACGGTACGCTCCTTGTAGGGGTAAGCGGCAGTCCACACGGCGCCTAATCCCATCGCTTCGGCAGCCAGCAGTATGTTTTGTGTTACGGCGGAGCAATCTTGCGTCCAATAACTTTTATCAACGTCGTTGGTAACTTTTTTCATGTTGCCACAAACCACGATCGCCGCCGATGCCTGCGCCAGCATCTTACAACTCGGCAATCCGTTTGCCATCATATCCAATATATTACGGTCGGTAACGGCTACAAAAGCCCACGGCTGCTTGTTTTTCGCCGACGGAGCTGCCATTCCGGCACGCATCAAAGTATCCAATATTGGCTTTGAAACCGGCTGAACGGTAAAATGTCGAACGCTCTTGCGCTCCAAAATAATCTTTAATAAGGCGCTGTTGTCCATAAGTTTTTATTTGGTGTGCAAAAGTACGCAAAAATCGCGAGAAAAGTGTATTTTTACAGCAATTAAAAAAGTAAGGATTATTACATTATTTTTTTTTTCAATTTCATGCGAAATTTCAATAAGGTAATAAGGTCGGATTTGTATGTAATTATTTGCTACTAAAGGAGTTTCGTTGTTCTGAATAAGGTAAAAATAAGGTGCATTTCACAAAAATTATAATGCGTTTGCCTTAGCTTTTTTCATAGATAAAAATATTTTTCTCATCCTCTCCCATTCGTGCTTCGCGCTTTCGCGCTTTCGCCCTTTCGTGCTTTCGGTCTCTTTCGTGCGGGGCTGTGCGTTTGGAAAAACCGCGCCCATCATCAAATATCATGCCAAAAAAATCGTCATAAAAACGAAACATCTAAAAAAAACCTTTCTTCTTTAAAGTCAAGCAGTTATTTTATGCACACTGCATTGTTAATAAAAGAAGCGTTTTTTTTCGTGCTATTTTATAAAAACTTTCTACTTTTGGAAAACCATTTTACATACGATAACTTTTTTGTCATTGTATTGACAATAAGGAAGTTATGTGGGACGGTTGTGAAGAAGAGAAAATGTTTTACAGTGAAAAAGTGACGACAGCATGAATGACACCCTTTTTTCGACGGAAGAAGTAAAAAAAGAACAAAAGACGGAATACTATGATGTTCTTTTACAAAAGAGACTGCGCCCCGATTTTTTATCAGGAGACGGAGACGAGTTAAATATAAACAATATACACCCTAAATTCGATACCAAGATGGATCATAAAGAGGAAAACAAAGTCGAATTACAGCCGCTTCCTTACGAGGAGGTGCTACAACATTCTGTTGAATATTTTAAGGGCGACAAGCTCGCTGCCACTGTGTGGGTCAATAAGTATGCGCTGAAAGATAGCAAAGGAAATATCTACGAGAAAGACCCCGACGCCATGCACCGTCGAATGGCGCGGGAATTTGCCCGTATGGAAAACCAATACTCCAATCCGATGTCGGAAGAGGAGATTTACGAGCTTTTCAAAGATTTTCGCTATGTCATTCCGCAAGGCAGTCCGATGTCGGGCATAGGCAATGATTTTCAGATAGTTTCCCTGTCGAACTGTTTCGTTATCGGCGACGACAATCCCGCCGACAGCTACGGAGGTATCATCAAAACCGACGAAGAACAAGTGCAGTTGATGAAACGTCGCGGAGGCGTGGGGCATGACCTGTCGCACATCCGTCCGAGAGGTAGTTCTGTGAAAAACAGCGCTTTAACATCTACCGGTATCGTTCCGTTTATGGAACGTTTTTCCAATTCAACACGGGAAGTCGCCCAAGACGGACGACGTGGCGCGCTCATGCTCAGCATATCCGTCAAACACCCTGATGCAGAAGACTTTATTGACGCCAAGATGACCGCCGGAAAAGTTACCGGAGCCAATGTCTCGGTGCGGCTTAACGACGAGTTTATGCAAGCCGTCGTAGAAGGCAAAAAGTTCAAACAACAATACCCCGTTGACAGCAACAATCCAACCGTAGTGAAAGAGACCGATGCCCGCGAGTTGTGGGAAAAAATCGTTCACAATGCGTGGAAGTCAGCCGAACCCGGCGTGATGTTTTGGGACACCATCATCCGCGAGTCCGTTCCCGACAGCTATGCCGACTTGGGATTCCGTACCATCTCCACCAACCCCTGCGGGGAGATACCGTTGTGTCCTTACGACAGTTGCCGCCTATTAGCCATCAACCTCTACAGCTATGTGGAAAATCCGTTTACTGCCGATGCTACATTTAATGTCGAATTGTTTATAAATCATGTCCATAAAGCACAACGTCTGATGGACGATTTGATTGACCTCGAAATAGAAAAGGTTGATAGGATACTTGAAAAAATCAACAATGACCCTGAAAGCGTCGAAACCAAGCGCACGGAACGCCTTTTGTGGGAGAAAATCAGACATAAAACGTTACAGGGACGGCGTACCGGCTTTGGCATCACCGCCGAAGGCGATATGCTGGCGGCGCTCGGCGTCAAATACGGCTCCGACAAAGCCATTGATTTTTCGGTTCAAATACAACGCATTTTGGCAGTCGAAGCCTATCGTTCCTCTGTTCGGATGGCGAAAGAACGCGGTGCATTCCCCATTTTTGACGCCAAACGCGAAGAAAATAACCCGATGATACAACGTATCAAAGCCGTCTCCCCCGACCTTTACGAAGAGATGTTACAACACGGCAGACGTAATATCGCGTTGCTTACCATCGCACCCACAGGAAGCGTAAGTATTTGTACACAAACGACTTCCGGAATAGAACCGGTATTTGAAGTAACCTACAAACGTCGTAAAAAAGTAAATCCGAACGACCAATCCGCCAACATTACATTTGTTGACGAAGTAGGCGACAGTTGGGAAGAATACAATGTGTTTCACCATCATTTCGTTACATGGCTCAACGCCAACGGCTACGACGCAGAGGCGGTAAAACTTTATGACGACGAAAAACTACGTCCCATCATCGAAAAGTCGCCCTATTTCGGCGCTACCGCCAATGATATTGATTGGGTTGCGAAGGTGAAGATGCAAGGCGCTATGCAACAATGGGTTGACCACTCCATTTCCGTAACCGTCAACCTTCCCAGCGATGTTTCGGAAGAGTTGATTGCCGAAATATATGAAACGGCATGGAAAGTGGGCTGCAAAGGGATGACCGTCTATCGCGATGGCTCACGGTCGGGCGTTTTGGTACAGGATGATAAAGCCGATAAGAAAGACCAACAGAAAATCAACGAAACCAACGCCCCGAAAAGACCGCAACAGCTTGAAGCAGAAGTCATTCGTTTTCAAAACGATAGCGAACAATGGATCACATTTGTGGGCTTGCTCGACGGACGCCCCTACGAAGTTTTTACCGGAAGAGCCGAAGGATTTATCGTTCCCCAATGGGTGGAAAAAGGATGGATCATCAAAGAACGTAACAAAGACGGCGCGTCGCGCTATGATTTTGAATTCCTTGATAAAGAAGGATATCCGGTGTTGATGCGAGGCTTATCCCGTTCTTTCAGCAAAGAATTTTGGAACTATGCCAAACTCATCAGCGGTATTTTGCGTCATGGAATGCCTTTAGCCAATGTCGTGGAACTGATTAGCGGACTTAATTTAGACAGCGACTCCATCAATACATGGAAAGCAGGCGTTGAACGCGCCCTAAAACGCTATATCCCCGACGGACATAAACCCAAAAACGCCGAATGTCCCAACTGCAAAGACCATACTTTGATTTATCAGGAAGGATGTATCGTTTGTAAAACGTGCGGATATTCGAAATGCGGCTAAAATGATGGATTTATGGAAAAACCTCTTATTCTTATCACAAACGACGACAGCATCAATGCCCCCGGCATCCGTAAACTGATAGACTCCGTCAAAGACTTGGGTACAATCTTAGTGATGGCGCCCAACAAACCGCAGTCGGGACAAGGTCATGCTCTGACCATCGAAGACCCCATACGGCTCTACCTTCAACACTCCGACGACAACTACACCGAATATGCCTGCTCGGGAACGCCCGCCGACTGCATTAAAATGGCATGTCAGCAAACCTTGAAACGAAAGCCGGATTTGATTCTCTCCGGCATCAACCACGGCGCCAACACTTCGGTCAATGCCATCTACTCCGGTACTATGGCTGCCGTCATCGAAGGCTGTATGATGGGCATCCCCGCCATCGGATTTTCGTTGAACGACCATGAATGGGAAACCGATATGTCGCATATAGGCGTGTATATCCGTCAAATCACCGAAAATGTAATCGCCAATGGCTTGCCCGACCATGTCTGTCTCAATGTGAACTTTCCCGCAAAAAGTGAGAAGCCGATAGCGGGAATTCGCGTCTGTAATCAAGGCTTGGGCGAGTGGCACGAAGATTTTGAAAAACGCATTGACCCGCAAGGAAGAGATTATTATTGGATAAAAGGATTTTACAAATATACCGACCCTCGCCCCGATACCGACATACTCGCCATCAGAGAAAATTATATATCCATCGTCCCGACCATGTTCGACTGGACGGCAAAAAATATGGTAGAACCATTTAAAAAACGCTTCCAAAATGTTTAAAAACGACAATTTCTTCAAAGGCTTCCTCGTCGGACTTGCCATCAACGCCGTAGCGTTGGGCATCGTTTGGGTTTTGGTGGAACAACTTGGCGTCTCATTGGCGACAGGGAATCCTCATAAAACATATATCTTGGCAGCCATTCCGGCAATTCTTTTTCTGTGGTACAGTATCAAGAAGAAAGAGTGCGTAAAAATTGGGATGGGGGCGTTGTTGAGTGTGATAATATTGGTAACGGCATTTTTCTTAATCAATAAATAAAACAAAGAGCAATGAAAGCAGTCGTTTCAACCTACTCCAACAAAACCAATTTTCCATCCTCGTCTTCTTCAAGGAAGATATACACATCTTCGTCATCGCGTTTCATGTAGTAGTTGTCGCGTCCGATGGCTTCTATGAGTTCCATGTTGCTTTCTATCGTTTTACTTTCGTCTTTTTTCAGTTTTATCTTTTGCTCGGTTTCGTGCAGTTTTGTTTGCAATGAGTCTAATGTATTGCTCATTTCGATTTGTTTGCTCCAGCTGTAATCGTCGAAGAAGAATATCCAGACGCCGAAAACGAGTATTACAATGATGTATTTTAAAAATGCTTTCATGATTCGGTGTATAAAAAGTTATCCTTCCAACAATTTCTTTACGATGCTGGATATCAACTTGTTATCTGTTTTTCCGGCTAACTCTTTCGATGCCATTCCCATCACGGCGCCCATTCCTTTCATGTCGGTTGTACCGGTTTTTTCGATGATGGTTTTTATCACCGCAGCCACCTCTTCTTCCGTCATTTGGGGCGGGAGGTATGTTTGTATGACTTCAGCTTGAAAGCGTTCTTCCTCAGCGAGTTCGGGGCGTCCGGCGGCGGCGTAGGTGTCGGCGGCTTCGTGGCGTTGTTTGATGAGTTTTTGCAGGGTTTGTATCTCTACGCCTTCGGTTACTTCGCCTCCGTCTTTTCCCGTAACGACCAACAGCATGGCGGCTTTTACAGCACGTAATGCTTCCAATTTACGCTTGTCTTGTGCAAGCATTGCCGTCTTAATGTCGGCATTTATTTTTTCTATCAGGCTCATTTTATATCAAAATTAATCTACGTTATCATGTAAATACGGATTGGGTTGCATAATCAATTTTCCATCTTCACCCGGAAACAGGTGATAGTTGGAAGCGTAGGATTCGGAAGAGTGGTTGGCGGGTTCAAACTGAACGTTTCTACGACGAAATGCCGGTTCTACCATCATCGTTTCCGAAATCTCAGGCGTCCTACGCATGGAAAAATCACGGAGTTTGTTTGCTCTATCTGCCATCAAATTGTCGCTTGGATCGGGATTCGCTTTGGGATAAGCAGATGTTCCAGGAACGGAACGTACCGCGATAGGCGATGTATTCGATTGATTATTAACGACAAAGTGAGGCTGCTCGGAGGTATGAAACTCAAAATCATCGTCATCAACAACGATTACCTTTGTAGGTTCTTTAGAACGGTCAGCCGACGTAGTTACCGGAGTCTCCGGCTGCGGAACGGGCTGTGGGGAAGGCTTCCAAAAAAACGGTCTGGGCTTTTGTGTGAAAGAGGGTGGTTCTTTCACTTCTTCCTTTTCGGGGCGTGCCGGTTCGGGCTCTTCATCCTCTTTTACCACGAGATGTATGGTGCCTTCCGCCTCTTCGGTCGTTTCATTTTCCACCTCCGAAATCACTACAGGTTCCGGCGTGGGATTTTCATTAGGCTGGACGATGGGATTATTTTCAACCACTACTTCATCAAGCGGGTGAACGACTTTTGTTTGGTCAACAGGCGTGGGTTGTACGATAGGGACGATGGGTATAATGGGATCGGATTGTCCGTTTTGTCCTTGTTTTTTGGGGTCAAAATCTACTATTTCTCTGGGCATACTGAATCCGGTGGCGATGATAGAGACGGCTATGTGTTCGCCCAACCTTTCGTCGTATCCATGTCCGAGAATTAGGTCGGCATTATTGCCGGTGCGTTCATGTACCAATTCGGTTATTTCGCCCATTTCGTCCATACTGACTTCATCGTTGCCGTAGGTGATATAGAGGAGCAGGTTTTTCGAGCCACGAATGTCTATATTGTTGAGTAGCGGCGAGTTAAGCGCTTCTTCCACAACGCGGGCAGCCCTGTCTTCGCCTTTGGCAACGCCCATGCCCATGATGGCTGTTCCGCTGTCGCGCATCACCGTTTTCACATCTTCGAGGTCAACGTTGACATGTCCTCTTACCGTGATGATTTCGGCAATGCCTTTGGCGGCGTTAGCCAACACGTCGTCTGCTTTTTGGAAGGCTTCGGTCAGTTTCAGGTCGCCGTATTGTTCGCGCAGTCGGTCATTGCTGATAACCAACATCACATCCACATACTTTTTCAACTCCCTAATACCTCTCTGGGCTTGTTCCTGACGGCGTTTGCCTTCCATAGCAAAAGGCTCGGTTACGATTGCTACCGTCAAAATATCCATGCTCCGTGCGATGGCAGCGATGACGGGGGCGGCTCCGGTGCCTGTCCCGCCACCCATTCCGGCGGTGATAAAGACCATCTCGGTGTCTTTCTCCAGCAGTGAACGTATCTCCTCTGCGCTCTCCTCTGCCAATTGACGTCCTCTTTCGGGATTGCTTCCGGCGCCCGTACCCAATGACCCAAAACGGATGACGTTAGGCACAGGGCTGGCTTCAAGCACCTGAAGGTCGGTATTGCAGTTGATGAAATCAACACCGATGATTCCTAATTTATACATGTGATTTACGGCGTTGTTACCTCCGCCGCCAACACCTATGACTTTGATGATTGATGCCAATCCTTTGGGGCGATCAAAATTCAAAATATCTTTATTTTCCTTTACTAAATTTAACTCCGACATATTATTATTATTTTTAATGTGTAAAATTACTACTTCATTGTTTATGAAAAGAATACTGTTTTTTTATTTTTTCAACATACGATTGTTAATTACTGTGTTTCAATCTATTGGGTGTCATCATCAAAAAAACCCTTTACGATGCGCTCCAAGAAAGAGGGTCTTTTGGGCTTTTTGGGGGCGGGTTCCTGTTCGTTTTCTATTTCAGATCCTTGTACATTATTTTGATTATCAACAACATGCACATTGCTCCCATTCTTTTTCATCTCTTTATCTAACTTCTCAAATCCTTCGATAATCAAACCTACGCCGGTCGAAAAAATCGGGCTGGACATCGCCTGAATATTGTGATTATTAGACAGATGCTCATTCGGGTAGCCGATTCTGACATCCATTCCGGTTTTAAATTGCGTGAGTTGCGCGACATGTTTCAGCAACGAACCGCCTCCGGTCAAGACAATGCCGCCGCCCAACTTATGGGCATAACCCGAAAGCCTTATCTCTGTGTAAACATGTTCGATAATCTCCTCCATACGCGCCTGAATGATGTGCGCCAAGTTCCTCACGGATATCTCTTTTGCCGGTCTTCCCACCAAGCCCGGTATGGAGATATATTCATTGCTTTTGTTCTTCTCTGCCAAAGCGGAACCAAATTTCACCTTCAACTCTTCGGCTTGCCGTTTGATGATGTTGCAGCCCTCTTTGATGTCGTTGGTAACGATATCGCCGCCCAACGGGATCACTTTGGTATGGCGGATGATGCCGTCATAGAAAATCGCCAGGTCGGTCGTTCCGCCACCGATGTCCACCAGTGCGACGCCCATTTCCTTTTCGTCTTCATTGAGTACCGCCGACGCCGACGCCATCGGTTCCAAAATCAAATCGAGCGTCTCCAAACCTGCTTGTGTGGCACAGGTGTAGATGTTTCTTGCGGCGGCGGTTTGTCCGATAATCACATGATAAGACGCCTGTATGCTGCTGCCAATCATGCCCACCGGTTTGGTGATACCGCTCTCACCGTCAATGGTATATTCCTGCGGGATGATGTCTATGATTTCTTCTCCCGGACGGATTCCGATGTTATAGATGTTGTCGCACATCTCCTGCAACTCCTGCTCGGTGATGACGGAGCTGTTATCGGTTCTAATCAGGTGTCCGGGCTGCTGTTTACTGCAAATATGTTGCCCTGCGATGCCGATATAGACATATTTTATCTCCACCTCCGACGTCTCGCTGGCTTGCTGAACGGCTTCCTTGATGGATTTAATCGTGTTCTCGATATTGCAAACCGTGCCTCTGATGACGCCTATTGATTCGGCTTTCCCGTAGCCTAAAATATCTATTTTTCCGTATTCATTACGCCTTCCGACGATTGCGGCGATTTTCGTAGTACCTATATCAAGGCTCACTACACATACATTTGAATGTTCCATAGCTCAATCTATTTTTTATCTTTTTATCTATTTTTATCCCTTTTATCTTTTTTTATCTTTTACAAACTATCTGACCCTTATATCTTAAATCAATACTTCTATAATTCTCCCATTTTTCCTCATCCATCCCTCTTTGATAAAATATCTTCAAACGTTCCAACCGCTTCTCAGGCTGTTCGGGCGTCCCCAGAATGATTTTATGATTACCTATAACAGGAATAAGGATGTAAGATTTTTCATTTTCAACGTAAATCTGACCGATTTGACTTCTCAAAAATGTATCGTTGTTGATGTACTTTACACAGCTTAAAAGGGCGTCCCACCGGTGTTTCAAGGTGTCGGAAAAAGTTTGCTCAAGGGTTATACCAATATTGCCGCTTACGGTGATGACGTGGGCGGCACTTCCACGAATTGCAGGCATGACATGCGCCGTTTCATCCAAATAAAACGATCGGTTTAAACTATCAATAATGCGGACAATCGGAGTGCGCTGGGTCGCCGTGATATGCAACGTCCCCAGCAGGTCGCCGAAAATGGTTACATCCGAAATGTAGGGACTTTCCTTCAACGCTGTTTCAATCGTATAGACGTTAATTTCGTTATACGGCTTGCCGATGATGCTGTCGTGTGTCAATACAATTCCCTCAATATCAGCAGGATAGAATAACGTATCGGCGGCATTATTCACCTTAACTTGTATGGCATATTTCTTACACGCCATCTCATCACGGGCAGAACCGGCACGCACCACCACATAAACAACGCCCACAAAAACCAACAACCAAAAAACAAACATAATAATCTTCTTCGCTTTCATACTTTTAAAATTCTATATCGTGGCAAGTAACGCTGCTTCGACAGGCGCAACCAAACGGTCAATATCGCCCGCGCCCAACATCACAACCACTTGTGGTTTATTATTAACTAATTCATTTACAAGGTTTTGTTTGCTTACTAACTTGCCGTTTTTTTTCGGCATTTTAGATAAAATCATGGCACTGCTCACGCCTTCTATCGGCAACTCACGCGCCGGATAGATGTCTAACAGCAACAACTCGTCCGCCACCGCAAGCGTTTCGGCAAAGCCGTCGGCAAAGTCGCGGGTGCGGCTGTAAAGATGCGGTTGGAAGACCGCCGTAATCTTCTTGTCGGGATATAAATCGCGCACCGACTGCAACAGCATACGGATTTCCTCAGGGTGATGGGCATAGTCGTCAATCAAAACCACTTTTTCGTTGCGTATCTTAAACTGAAAACGCCGCTGAACACCCGCAAAACTTTGTAGCGCCGCCTTGAGCGTGTCTGTATCTATCCCGTATTGCAGCGCAATAGCCGCCGCCGTTACCGCATTGGCAATGTTGACAAGTCCGCCCGCACCAAAAACGACGTCGGTAATCGTCCCCTGCGGCGTGTGTAAATCGAACCGATAATAGCCGTCTGCGATGCAGATATTTTCGGCGAAATAATCGGCGTGGTGGTCTTCGATGGAAGCGGTGAAAATCTTGGCGGCAGCGTTG
>Ga0123354_10007118_pt1 | contig 16749 bp, 14 predicted proteins | sample TergutLab28metaG_2_FD_97872 | JGI IMG/M metagenome (GOLD analysis project Ga0123354, IMG submission 97872) | Labiotermes labralis P4 segment gut microbial communities from Petit-Saut dam, French Guiana - Lab288 P4 | ecosystem: Host-associated > Arthropoda: Insects > Digestive system > Gut ...
AAACTCTAAAAAAAAAAAAAAAACACACCTTTTTTCAAAAAAAGGCAGCTAAAAAAAAAAAAAAGCTTGGGAAAAAAAAAAAAAAAAAAAAACCACCAAAATTGGGTTCCAAAAAAAAAAAAAAAAAAAAAAAAAAAAGGAAATTTGTCCACAGTGTATAATACAGAATGAAGTTCTCTTCGTGCGCATCAGATACCAATATCAAACATACGAGTATAACAGGTAACTGTTATCATTTTGTATCTGCACTTACTCCAAATTCACATTTTCCCCACCCTGCCTTGACTCCTCTCGGTTCTACAAAGTAACCAAAAAGTTGCCCCTCTCCATACCATGAAAGCATAAAGGAGAGTAGGGGTAAAGCTCAACCCATTCTTAACCTCGGCGCCAGATGGAGGTCAGGAGTCAACATCACGCCCTAGCCGCATTAACCCCGACAGAGACGTCCTGTACCCACTGGGTGGGCCCCAGAGCCATTCTGGATGACCTGAGGAAGAAAAAATCTCTGGCGCCTGTGGGGATTCAAAACCCGGAATAGTCCAGCCCGTCGCTATACCGACTGCGCTATGCCGGCCACTCTCCGTTCTACAAGCGAAGCGTTAACGTTAAGAGCCGTTACGAACCGTACCAATCTATTAACTGCACGTACAGCGGGCCTACGTGGCTAATAATATTTTACTGCCTCCACAGTCTCCATGTGTAAGTTTCGAGCGTGCTGTTCCGTGAAGAACATAAACGGAAGCTGTACAAATCGATGAAGAATTCTGAACAAATGTGGTTCTGTACCCTGCACGATTTCGGGTGATGTCGCTGATTATTATCTCTGAGTTATGACAACCAGTCTCTTTGACTAAACGGTACATTAAAAAATACAGCCAAACAAGTGGCACACTTGAGAACTGCGTTCTTCTAGGCTATTACGCAGCGATTAGTGGAAATTTCTCACCGACATTTCGGGAAAAGCTATCAGTCCCGAAACGTCGGTAAGGAATACCACTACTTGCTGCGTAATATCCCAGAGGAGCGCAGTTCTCATCTACTTCGCGGCGCAAGCCTGAAATCACCTGGTCCACTTAATAAATGTTCTGTTGCTGATGTATTTATGCGATTATTAAAACACAATTCAATGTGCCGTTACATAGCAACAGACCTGACGGAGCTCAAATCGGCAATCCTCCGGGTTACAATATCGCCACCACCCCGCCTTAACAGCACAGGTTTACAGCTACACGCCCTGCACTTACCTGATTTGAAACTGTAACAATATGACATTCAGAGGACCGTGCATCGTGACATATTCTTATAACAAAACCAACGAGATGCACTAATTTCTAAAATTTATTTTTGGAATAAAACTCTACATGTTTCGGACAGTTTCTCTGTCCATCATCAGGAGTCTAGCACTGTACACACAGCAATAGGTATACGTCTTACAGGTTATGCTAATTGCTTGCTAGCAAGCAGTCAGCATAACCTGTATGACATATACCTATTGCTGTGTGTACAGTGCTAGACTCCTGATGATGGACAGAGAAACTGTCCGAAGCATGTAGAGTTTTATTCCAAAAATAAATTTGAGAAATTACTGCATCTCGTTGGTTTTATTATAGGAGTGTACCAATAAGTTCATACAGAACAAGAAATATACACTACATCGGCAACTTCGATCCTAACAACACGTAATCATCGTTGCCGGCGTCAATAGCGGCTTAAATGAAGAGGCTTATCGGTTTCTTCCGACCTAGTGGAATTTCGGTTGTTAAGACACTAATGTGGCCACAATCAGTACGTCTATAGCAAAGGTACAGAGCACATTCTGGTCTGAGATGACATTTGCTATATTTTATAGTGCTTTGCAGTTTCAACTCTCTTCCGCTAAGGTTAAATGAAGCCAGGTTTGAGACATCCGCCAGCTGCACCGTCTAAGGCGGCCCTCTGTCGGGAGGACCGCCACATCTAGCTTACATTTTCTGTCTGTCGGCATGTAACAAACATCAGCATCAACTGCAACTTCGCAGACGTAATGTGGTGAGAGACCAGACCAGCTTAGCTCGAAGGTACGGGCAGGTCCAGCCAGGTATAAGGTATCAAGTACTACGGAAGATCAATTACGATGTGGGTTACGTACATGTGTGACAGAGACAGAGCAACCACCCACCCAGCCTAACCCTTGCTTTCCTGGCATGAGCTGTGCACGGGAGGGGTAAGGGAGTGCTGAATGCCGTATTATTGATTCGCTTGGCTCAGTCGGTAGGTCACTCTATTCTGTGTGTGTGTGTGTGTTATGTGCAGCTTGGAAGGAGAAAGAGACAAAGACAGACCCACTATAAGCAGAATTACTTCTACGACTACCGGTAACATCCTGTCGCCATTCGGCAGCTCGCTTAATCATCCTTTACCACCGCCCAACACAAGACGAGCAAACTGATTTTAACTAAATTAACGTCTTCGGTACACATATCAAAGCTTGCGTATGTTCATTTCACGTCCTGTTGTCTCTGCAAGGCGAGTCAGAAATAACCCAAACTGTTTAGTGCAGGGTCTGTTCCATATGCGGATGAGCACATAATGAAACATGTTTCACGTACGGGTATATGTTGAAGAAGCACACAACGAAACACGTTTCATATAGGGGTATCTGTGGATGAAGAACACAGAGATGTTTCATATACGAGTATCTATGGATGAAGCACAACGAAATACGTTTCATGTACGGGTATATATAATGAAACAGATGTTTCATATGAGGGTATCTGCGGATGAAGCACATAACGAAACATATTTCATGAACGGGTATATTTAATGAAACAGATGTTTCATGTATCAAATACGTGGATGAAGCACATGATGAAACAGATGAATCATACGCGTGTAAATGCAGATGAATCACTTAATAAAACATATTTCGGTCATTCCTCCGATTCAGATGCAGCAGTTAAGCAGTACTGTCGTGAATGAAACAACAAAAATAGTAAAAACTGGCAAGTCATGTAGCAGGCATGGGACAGATGAGGAGAAATAAAAATTTTCGACACAAAGCATGAGTGTAATAGACCAAACAGGAAAGGGTGGTGTAGAAGAGAAGATAATACTAAACTCATCCTAAGTATAGGATGTGGAAGAGTAGACTCGATTCAAAAGACTCTGTATTACGTCCACTGGCAGGCTCTGTCGGGTTCCAGGAAAAAAGCGGGGAATTCTTAACCAGCTGGGCGACTATCAGAAACAACGCTTTATTTAGTATCCTAAAATGATACACGGAAAATTATGCTCCAAAACATACAACCTTTGCTAAAGATTTTCCTGCATGTTCTTTAGCTTCCGGTTTGATGGAGATTTAAACCACTGCAGCTATGCATGGGAAATTTAGTACACACACTGATCATATATATATATATATATATATATATATATACATACATACATACACACACACACACACTCAAGAATTACAAATCAGGCTATCGCGTAACACGCTGCGAATACATTCCACTAATTTACTGTACATACAGCATGTACTTACCAAATAAGTACTTCACAATAATAATAATAATAATAATACTGTCCGTAGCGCTAGAAATGTATACAAGATACCGGGCTTTATGAGTGCTGATCGGCAGGTCTCTTTTATTTTAATATTAGTGCCGACAGTTGGAAATTTACTTCATATAATCAAAAATTAATATAGTAATCGTACAATGTATCGCCATTATCACAAGTCGTACACGATCAACATACTGGCCTACTGTAGTACAAGCGTGAATATCAGCAGATATCAGACATAATGGAGATCCCAGTGGTCACGCGGTCTGAGGCGAGCTTGTTGCGACTGCGGGTTCGAATCCCGCCGGGGGCATTGATGTCTGTCTCTTGTGTGTGTTGGGTGGTGCCAGGTAGAGGTCTCTGCGTCTGGCTGATCGCTCGTCCAGAGGAGTCCTACCGAGTGTAGTGTCTAATTAAGAGTGATCGTGAAGCCTCGATAATGAGGCCCTGGCCCACTATGGGCTACTGCGCTATGGGGGTGGGGGGGGGGACATGCCAGAGTGAATAACAGAAGGTATGACAAGCTCCATATCATGGGCAATAACATTAAACGGGGCAAAGTATTTACTTGCGTCTATCGAGTAGTGTTCAGAATCCACGGTGGTATTTTATTTTAGTGCTGCCGGTGAATGCTTACAGCTTCACATCCCCTGATGTTGTGGGTGTGCTGAGGTAAAGTAAAATATATTTTCAACCGGTGCGAAGACGTCTCTGATCGACTGTTACCGAATATTAAAAAAAAAACAGCAACAGACGCTGTGCGATGCGTTTCCAATCGGTTTACACAGCATACCCCGCTTACTGCCTGGGTTACAATGACAGAATTCGCAGAGTCAGCATTGGAAGCCCGGAACTAGAACGGACTGGTACAGATTATACAGTAAAACATTTTTTAAAATGTACCCTCTATTAAACGTAAATCAATACTAATCTAAAACGAATGTCTTATCATGTGAAAGGACTGAAAACTACTGTAAACATACGCAGGTCTACTGCACACAAAGCTGTCGAAGGCAGAAGCGTAAAGAAAAATCAATTTAGTGGAAAATACTTTCCTTCAAGACATACTGTACACATACACCTATTTTTGTCTCATACAGGGCTCTCTAGAACAGTGTTTCTCAACCTTTGCGAGACCGCGCCCCGGTAAATTCTTTTTTCATAAGACCAGGGCCCGGTCCCAATAAATTTACTCGTAAAAATACCTTTCCATTTTTAAGTACACACATTAAACTAATATAAGTATTAATAATTAATTATGGCATAATCATAAAGAGTATTAGCACACTTATGTACACGGTGTGGCATGTTGACAAATATAAAATTACATTTAAATTACTTATCAATCACTAGACTAATGAAATACTGTAGCATTTTGTAGTTTCGTCAGGCCAACATCCGGGTCTGAGTTTTTCGACACATTCACGAATATTTTTCTCCTCGGAATATTTCCACCATAAAACATTTATTCATGAAAATTGCTTAGAAAACTAAAATGACAAATTCCAGGAGAACCTCTCGCGGCCCGGTAAAATTGATGGCAGGGCGCGGTACCGGGCCGCGGCCCGGCGGTTGATAAACACTGCTCTAGAATATATTGTTGTGTAATTCCTTTGGGTGAATCGTAAAGGAAATCAATATTTTTCTTCTTTTGGAGGAGACTGTCATTTACAACAGGTAGTTTCGAATCTGTTGTGTTCTGCACTAAAAAGCATTAAGCCCTATCTTCGTCAATACACTCGTATGTGCAAAATACTCCAGTACTTCACTCTACGTATTTTCAAAAAGCCAAGTAAAAGGTAACAACGCGAATTGCTCAATACCGATGAACTGTACATGCCGCATAAATACTCAGGTACATTTTCAGTCTTCCTTAATCTTCGGCACAAGCGGGAGGTGAGGGGTCAGCTTCACCCCAGCTTTACTCCCGAGGACACAGCACCCGGTACGCATTACACAGGAGACTATATGTGCCCCAGAGGCATTCTAAAAGCGAAGACGAGTAGAAAAGAGGCAACCACACCGAGAATTTAATCTTCCTTCTTCGGTCGTCCTGGCGGTATCCTAGTGATCACTGTGACTGAGCAAATATTGACTCCGAAGTTCGGTTCATAAAAGAACTTACTTTAAACCCGCTGCTCTACCACGACACGGGGTACGCCTAATTACCGTGTTACAGCACATTTTAAAAATCTGTGGTAAACGGAAATACCTATGAAAGAGGAAAAAAATTTTCATGTTCTTTATGATTCACCCAGCGTCTAAATTGTTCGCAGCAATGAATAAAAAGTGTAGAGACGCTGGTAATACGAAGGGCATAGGAAAACAAAATCATACGAAAACACATCGTAACCCAGTTTAAGTTTCATGAAGTGACAGGGCATCAAACTCTGTCCCCCTCTATGGGCCTTTGTAGTTTCCACAACCACCACAACGATCGCTGAAACAGTCCCCTAGTTTCGCGAGGCATGTCGATTTCACTCGCTTCTAATTAAAATTGAAATACGACCCTGTAGTTTTCAGGTTTTCCTTAGTTCATCCCGCATAATGCTGGGACAGAACCCTAAAAATATGGCACAATCTCTTCACCTCAAATCCTTCACAACTATACCAACCACACACACAAGCACCCAGAAATTCCTCTTCCGACACCACATAACCTGTACACTTGGCAAGTCGTCGCAAATAAACATCAAAGACCGAAACCACAGGTGGATCGCGTATCACAGTCTGACGAACGCTGTTCACTGTCTCACCCTTTAAAGAAACATGGGAAGTTACTGTTTTGCTATCTTCTTTCCTTCTTCTTAAGTTTTCTCCTAGCACTTCAACAACATTCTTCCGCACCTACCAACGCCACCAAAGCATTCAGTAGGCCCTACATCATTAATATCTCTACATCTAGTCTGTTCGCGCCCTGTAAAGCCTTCAACAGCTTCGGAATTCCACCTGCATAGATTGAATTTATCTGCCTGCTTGACAGTACGGTGTAAAATCTGATACTGATCAAGTTCCGCTGTTCCAGTGTCTGTCAGTTTAAACGCTTTCGACCGTCCAAAGCCATGAGACATGTGTTGCACACTACCGTTAATACGATGCAGCATTACAGGGTTTGTAATACGTCCATCGAACGGCAGGCAAAGCGATTGTGATGACGTACAAATACACATGAGAACAGCCCTACCCTACCCTATAAGCAAGAATCTATTAACAATGCTGGAACATAATTCAGGAACAATTTTAATCAAAAGAACTTTATTCTGAATGCATGAGGTTGCAGCACTTAATTCGAACGCAACGACACGACGTAAATGTCCGGAAGAATTGTGCAACATTCCGTGTATCTCAGAAGGCACAAAATGAGATGCTTAGCAAACACCACGAAGCAGCCCCCTTGCATAAGTTGATAGTCGCCCCAGGTGGCCAAGTGACTCCCGGCCTGTTACGGACGCCGAAAGTTAATTTCCATGTTCAAAACGGCCCACTATGGAGCCCACCAACCCTATGTAGTGGACACCTGCACATGTTAGTATCCAAGGCCCACGGACCATATCGTCAGAAACTAAAGAAATAAACTGTTTTTGTTAATTTCAGTAAAATAACAAAACTGAAACGTAAAGTTCGCCCCACAACATGCAAGGAAAGCACACAGGAGGGACAGAGGTACAACTCTGCCCTTTACGTAATCTCAGCGCCAGATGGGGGTAGGTGGACAACGCAACGCCCCGGCCGCTTTACCCCCGGGAGAGAGACGTGGTATCCACTGGACCGGACGCTACGTGGGCTTTCGGGCCGTTCTGGATTGGTACGGAAAATCTCGCCCCCACAGGGGTTCGAACCCCAGACGGGCCAGCTAGTAGCGACTCCCTACACCTATTACAAGAGTAAGAATAAGGGGAGAAAATAAAATCAGATGTTTGTGTTAATTTGAGTAAAAGAATAAGACAAAAGTAATATTTACAGAAAACGACTCCAGTCATGTCTCTGCAGTTCAATATGTCCCTGTGCAGAAACTTAAAAAAAAAAAAAAAGGTATAACTCTGTCTTTTCTTAAGTGGGCAAATATTTAGCTCTTCCAACAATCTGGCGATATAATATCACGCATGAAGTAAATGCAATGTCAGAACTACAAGTTACATCCAGGATAATGCATGAAATAATACATTTCTAACCGGTATCATGCGCATGTCAGCTACGTTCTACCAACAGGAATTTGAGAATGAGCGAGTAATTTCGTACGGAATTTCGAATAAAATAAGCTTATAATAACTGCACTACTAGTTAGCGTAGCAACAAAAATAATGAAATTCTGAAACGAAACCGAATACAAAAGTTCTAGCCAGAACTCGCGTTTTTAACTTTCTTGAACAGCTGTAATGAGATTCAAAGTCCTACTCTCGTGAAAATCATTTTTACAAGAAGAAACCACTTGATGGTAAAGCTGATTAAGTATTTCATTGAAGTAATCATTGGTACGCCGATCCAGATGGCCGTGCGGTCAAAGCCGTAGAGATGAAGCCTCCTGACTGCTGGGATCGCGGGTTCGAATCTCGCTGAGGGCATCCATTTTGACTACTTGTGTTCGTTGTGTGTTCTGTAGGTAGCCGATCACTCGTTCAGAGGAGCCCTACCGGGTGTCTGTGGCTGTCTGTCTGTGACCTAGAAATCTGAACAATGAAGCGACCTGAGGACTGAGGTGGGCTGTTGCACCACAATAATATATATATATATATATATATATATATACACGAGTATATATATATATATATATATCTTATGTTTATTAGACCGTGCATCATCTTGATAGTTGAATAAAGAGAGACCAACTTGATGTCACTTGCTTTATTATTTCCTTATTTACTGCTCAACATGTTTCGGGTGTTTTACATCCATCCTCAGGAGCTTGCGACTTATTTGATGCGTTATTACATGGGTTGTATTGGTATTGTTCTGGTTCCATGTGTGTTGGTGTTACGTTGTGGTATGGCTGGGGTAGTGTGGTATCCGTATGCAGGCTGAAGCCTGCATACGGATACCACACTACCCCAGCCATACCACAACGTAACACCAACACACATCGAACCAGAACAATACAACCCATGCAATAACGCATCAAATAAGTCGCAAGCTCCTGAGGATGGATGTATTAACATCCGAAACATGTTGGGCAGTAAATAAGGAAATAATAAAGCAAGTGACATCAAGTTGGTCTCTCTTTATTCATATATATATATATTGGTGAATTAAAGAATAAATTGACACATAGAAAAACACCAACTTAAAGATTACTTCGTTCACTAAGTGTTTCCGGGAGAGCAGCAGTATCAATTCAACGCAGAAGTCCGACGTTCCATCTCCACCGTCAGTCTTTGCTTTGGACGCCAGCGAAGTCGCTGTGAACGCTTCAGGCCATAATTAGTTAATTAACCTTCTAAACGTAAAATCTGCAGGGACCATTTCACCTTCAGTGTCAGGGAAGTTAAAAGCAACTGCTGCCAAGGAAAACACACCGACGGCAATTTCAGTGCTTCACTTTTTTTCACTTTCATTCTAAAAGCTACAGACAAAAATGAAAAGTCTACATTAAAGTTTGCTGTAACAGTTTTCTCCAACAATCTCGATCTAGTATACAAAATGCACCAACGTTCAACGCAGTCTGCCTCAAACAATCATGCGGAAATAAAGCAAGGCAAGTCATTCAACAGTCTACCACACAGACTAAAAACAATACCGTACTCGCGTAGGTGTTCAGTTTAACAACGAACAAAAGGAGTGGTATCTTCCCCTTTAGACCCTACACCACGTTCGAGTTCACCGTAATCTACAACGTCGGAGCCACCGTCGTTCAGCATCGGAAACTTTAACTGGCACAATGTGTAGGTCGCGAGATAATATACGAGACAAAGGGTGGCCATGAATACGACATATATTTTTGCCCTCTCCGACTGGATAATTGCCAATGGCTCAGTTTTCAAAGCTGCGTTTATGGTTTCCTTTTTAGGTCATTCATAGGCCTACATGAACACCAGCATTTCCACATTATATCCCCCGCCAGCACTACAACAAATCCTCCAGTTACAGTACTTTGCACAGACCCCGCTTAAGGAAGAGATAAGTCAGTTTATTGCTCGCATGATCTACAGCGAAACAATGCACTATAATAACTTTTCCGACTACATGTTTCGAGTTCCTTCAGTCACCGTCAGTTTTGTTTTCATTAAAAAATGTGTTTTGATGAAAATTTACCTAATGATGAACGAAGGAAGTCGACAAATGCAGGCCGTTATTTCGATTTTAATATACGAAAGATACAGGATTATATCGCATCTTGCGGCACTGTCAAAAATTTAAAAAAAAAAAAAATCAACTGTCAGTATGACAACCGGTAACTTGATTCAGAAACATCGCGTACCTTAAATAGCTATGGTCTACCTCAGAAAGACAGTGTCCACCGTAACAGTAGTAAGGCAATGGCTGACTTTTGTCGCACGTGCCACTATGAACGTATTAGGAATCTAGAACACGTGTTTTATGAAATGCACTCCCTTGTCGCTGTGGCGAAAATACGGCATGTTGTTTTCCTACTTGGCCGATAAATGCCGGCGCGACGGTATAGAGTATTTATTAGACTTTCGAAAGGTCACTGTCACTGCGATCGTCTGTCTAGCTCCCGTCATCGACTGTTAAACCTACCCAACACGCGGCGTACGACGCATCGCTGGCACAGAGTCGGACGGAGCGCTGGGCCGACGCTTATCGGTCAAGCAGAACAAAAAGACTCCCTTATATGAGCACGAAAACCAAGGCCTGTCAACTAAAACCTAAGCAATTTCTGACACATATCTTGTATTTCAACGAACTACCCACTCGAAATGTACATAACTGCAGCCTACTGTGTTCGTGAGATCACAACGCTCTCTCAGTTTCCCCACATTTTAAACCCTAAACAACCTTCCAGATTTGTACATTTTATATGTACGTTATGCAAAGAGTAACCGTTCCAAATCTGTATTTTTCATTTACGCAAAGCTGGCAATAACAAAATGGCAGACTCACAAATTTTGGGGGGTCAAGCGACATAGATGCCATCTAATTTAGCTCTTGAAATGATGTAGGTTCTTGGTAACCATCTCCGAAAAACATGCAACATTTATTACTGCACTACTTCGAACTAGAACACACACTGAGAATGTTTGAGAACAGGGTACCGATATTTATTTAGTCCTAAGAGGGACAAGGTAACAGGGGAGTGGAGAAGACTACACAATGAGGAGCTTTACAATATGCACCCTTCACCTCGGCTGATAAAACCAAGAAGTATGAGATGGGTGGAGTATGTGCATACAGGGTTTTAGTGGGGAGACCTGAGGGAAAGAGTCGACTTGGGAGACCCAGGCGTAGATGGGAGGATAATATTAAGATGGATCTTCAGGAAGTGGGATGTGGGGGTATAGACTGGTTTTATCTGGACAAGGACAGGTGGCGGGAGCTTGTGAATGCAGAAATGAATCTTCGTTTTCCATAAAATTTGGGCAATTTCTTGTGTACATGAGGACCTGTTACCAGCTAGGAAAGAATATGCGGCATGTAGTTAGTTCCTTCGTAGCATGTCAGGCAATAAAATGGCAGCTTTCACATTAATGGCCATAAATGCATAAACACTACGCCTACAGTTCGACGTTTGGAACTTACTACGTTGATAGACCACAAAATACAAAGTATATACAAAGCACCATTTATTATTCAGTAACTGCACGCTTGGTATCGATGCAAACTTATCAGGTTATGTTCCGTAAATGAAACTCCTAAATCTGTTTCTAAATGATCAGTTCTTCCAAATAGCAAACACTGCTGCTACTGCTACTACTACTACTACTACTACTACTACTACTACTACTACTAAAACCACCACCACCACCACCACCAACAACAACAACAACAACAGTATTCCACTACCAATTCTAACACATTTAGAACTGCGAGCAGTTACGAACTTTTATTCGACAGGATTCAAGCGGAGGGCCATCGGCAAAGAAGTCCAGCATGCCAACACAAGAGCTCATTTGAATTTTACACTCCGGGAATGTGGCACTGACATCACACAATGTGCAGGGCTACAGGTTTCCGCAGCAGGGAGGCAGGCTGTGTGAAACCTATCCGGAATTCCTTGTTACTGAAACCTCACTAGGTTGCTATAAACAGGGCCGCATGTCGTCCAAATAACGTTGCCGGCTTCTTGTCACGCACTACAAGAGGAGAAATGTTTTGTTTAACTCGTATCAATTGCTAAGATTATATTGCGTCGGTGCTAAATGAATTCAACACGAGCAGGCAACGCTGGTGGAATGTCAGCAGCCGTACCGGGGTGCTGATAAGTCCTTAGTCCGAACCTGGAAGGAAACAAGCTACAGCGACCAAGACTTACAAACACTATACCAAGACGTATGGCGTACAAACAAGAGGAATATATTCATGTTGTTTGTAAGCCATATGGCTTGGTATAGTGCTGTGAGGCTTGGTCGCTGTAACTTGCTTCTTTCCAAGCTCGGGCTAAGGACTTACCAGCACCCCTGTAGAAATCTCTGTTGAAATCTCAAGTATTTGAAGACAAACACGTCCCAGTGTCATTTGGTCCACCACAAATTTCACACGAACTTGTCTGGGATCGAACCCGGACATCCGCGATGAAAACCCGCGATTAACCGCCTTGGCCATGAAACAGCCTCTCTTTATCACCAAACTTTTATATTCGAATTATCGTTTTACTCGCGCATAGTTAAAAACTATTTTAAAATAACAGTTCGAATATGAGATGTGGAGTTCTTAATGGTCTGCATACTCGGAAGGAGCGTGGAGCGACAACCCTGTTAGTTCAGTGAGATATTTCTTCTGTCAGACGGGAAATGTTAACCTGGATAATCATGGTCATTAGTGCTTATCGGTCTTCTTTTCTAGAGGAAGAGAGTTTGAACCCTGTAGGGAAGATGAATGAGTATTCCTTTTTACCACTGCACTTCATCCCTCCACTCACTGGCTGTCACACACTAATCACTAGTAATGACCTGCATAACCAACACGTGTAATGGATGAGACGTCTGTGGCAGCCATGAAGGCGACGCCCATGCAGACGATGAAACGGCAGTATAGATCAAAACCGGTAAAAGTGGTAACATGACGACAGACCGTACTCTGGCGTTGCAGCTCGATGTCTCTGCACGCTAATGCCGAAGCCTATCTAAGTAGGCTATACGATCCTTAACCCATTCCATCATTCATCCTCAGAACATATTTCCCTACAGGTCACTCACCTTCACCATCTGGCGCATGAATTAAATTCCCCGTGCAATCTGCAAAACTCATGATTTAAATTACAGGATTTAATTTTTTTCGTGTAATCGTTTACCAAAAATAAGCAAAACCCACAAAAAAAATCCCCAAAGGGGTTGTACAAGAATGGCCATAATTATCCGATGCACATGCCGCGTCGTTAGGGAATCGAACCCAGCACACTGCGACTCATATATATGGGTCCTTCAGTTGTGAAGAGCGATTACTAGTGTCCTTTCGCTTCGTCGATGTTCGTCGATCTGTGCTACCCTTAACGAGTCTCGATTATCAACTATTCCATACTGCACAGTACACGAACACATGTATACCTATCGCTTCCGAGTGTCTCTGGTTCAGATTCCAACCAAAGACTTAGCATCCTACGTAGACGAAAGACACAGCCCGTATGTCTTTAGTCTTGAACAATAAATTTCTAAGTCTTACACAAGAAACATAATTCCACTGGCCTTAAAAAAAAAAGTACCACACGCGAAACTGATGGAACGAGATGCTAAGTATACCTTTGGCAGCCGTGACAGCACAGCTGTTGCAGTGACTAAGCTACGGGCTGGACTTCTGAGGAATCGCGGTTCAAATCGCGGCAGTAATAAGACACTCATTTCTTCTCTGAGGCATCCAGAACAGTTCTGAGGCCCCCCATAACGTCCTACTCGACAATGGCAGTAAAGTGGTCGGGGCGTATAGCTGACCACTCGCCCCAGCCCAGAACCAGGTGAACAATGGGCGCATCTACAACTCCACTCCCCCATACGCCGTCATGATGTCTGCAGGGACTCTGATACTGAACATCCCGTTACCAAGGATGAAATTTTCTCCCTTCTTTTATTGTTTAATCATCAGAGACGTTGGCCAATGAATCAAGCAACCTATTTACACTACGCATACCAGAGAGACACTCTTATTACAAAACTTTCTCGCACTGAATACGGGGGTTGGGTGGACCCCACAGCGGGTCTGGACGTTTCAGAGAAGAGAGAACTCTTTGCTCTTCCCGGGAATCCAACCCCGGACAGCCCAAGCATAAATTAACCAGACCTACTACAATGACAATAGCAGACCTATCTCTGCCAGCTGCAAGATGACACTAAATAAACCAAGTTTTTTAATAATCTAACCAGGAATGTGATCTTCAAACCACCCAGAGAAGATACAGTACCAGCTTCCTCCGACGAAGCTTCAAAATCAATCTCGCACTGAAATGAATGTGGTGTGAGTATTGAAAATGGGCTTCAGATTCAAACACTCTCAGTTGTCGGCCTGTTTTCATTAGTCCCTACAGCACATCAAAACATGCCACATTCAGTAACATAAATGTAAATGCGGCTACACCCCACCTAACAGAAAGCAGCAAGATAAACATCATTCAACATCTTGTTCCTACTATAACACAACATGCAGTATGTCACAGTAAGGCCCGCAGAATAATATAACTTTTCCCATGTATTATTCATTGATTTCCTCCCTCCACCTTTATAATGTGTTTAAACCATACGACGATGGAGACGTTTATACATAGCTTTTTCTAAAAAAAAGTCCTTCCTGCACTTGGCACCATAAAAATTACCAATAACATTCCATGTGGTGTGCGCTCATCGAGATATGACGTCACAACAGTATAATAACCTTCAACTATAGCATGCCTGTAAAAGCAGATGAGAGAAAAATAGCTCTTAATCTCCTGCAATGTTAACTCACAATGCTTTAACGCTCATTGTAAAAGACTCTGCCTCATGACACGAAGAATTGAACAATTGTCTTCGGAGAGCAAATAACGTATTATCAAGTTCATTACACGACAGCGAGCATTCTAGCGGGGGCTAAAAGTAGCACAAATTTATGTGTAATTGAGCAACACTTCACAGGTCTTCTGGCACGAAAAATAATCCCGCACTCGACTAGACCTAACACTGTGGTAATAAAAGCCAAAGGTTCAACACTGGTAGTGCTCCACACCTCCCACATGCTCACAGCATGCTGCCTGTAATGCACATCGTAATACTTTCCTCCCTCCTCCTTCAAAGACCACCAAGCGGTCATTTCTCCAGAGGATTCCCCCCACCAACAAACGTCTCACATTCGACTCAACATAAACTATACAGTTCATACAACGTAGATAAACATACAATAAACAAAGGTTTGTCAACTTACGAAAGACCGACCCTTCGTCCAAGAAAACTACACACTGTCTAAAAGATCCAGTGTTACAGAATCAATTCGGAGACTAAACGGATCAGAAGACATAACCCGTGAGAGATAAATAAACCTCTGCCAAGGCTCCAGTTCAAAGAAATGGAAGGTTCAGCGGTCAGCGATCTATGCAAGGCTCGATCTGCAACCTTCAATGACCAAGGCCGATTACTGTCACGCAGTACTGAAAAGGATCAAGACAGCGATCTGTAGAACTCTCGCAACGAACTCCTCGACGTCTGTCAACTTTCGTATACCATCAAGCATTCATTTCCTTCACGAAACCAGAGGCCCCATTAACCAAAACTATAACTGTTCTATTCCTGTTCCAATTACGAAGCAACGAAAAGTCGAATTCTACTTACATATGCTATGTCGCAACACGAACCTTAATTATACCGAGACCATTTGGTTCGCTGTCACTCTCCAAAATATTAGACTAACGCCACTTATGCATTGCGTGACAATGTATTAACCGCAATTAGGTATGAGTCAGGTAGAGAATCAATCATCTGCTGTCTTGTGGAAGATAAGATCGCTAACTCACTTTCTCGTCTTACTTGAAGACCTTGGAGTAACACAACATACAGATACATAACACGTCGTTGAGTTTAGGGCAGCTGGATTTGTAAGAAACCTCCAGGCGACAATTAGATCCTTGGGGGGGGAATCGGATGATAATTTCCAAATGCTTACCTACCCATGTCGTGTTTCCTGCTGTATAACCACTCATCACTATGCCGGATATCAAGCAACACTATCAGCTTCATTCTGATATACAAAAATAGTTCTCAGAGCCACCGTAATCAAAAACACAACCGTCCGATCAATTACGCATATGTTTAATTACTTCTTCATTTAATAGACACTGGAAACTACTGGTTAACTCTATAAATAAACTTCATCACTGCGGTCTTGAAAGAATAACGTAACTGGTAAGTTCGTAACAAATTGCTTTTTGCGGCGAAGGGTTGTTAACAGCAAACTCAACCATCAACGCTGGAGGACGGAAGAGGAACATGATTTATGCAGTCAGTTTATCAGTCTTCAAGACCTGTATAATCACGAGTGCTTGATGACTGCGATTTATTAGCTTCGGCTGATACGTCACAGACTACAGTACAACATGTGAAGTTAATTCTCGACAGCCTATAAGAACGTTCCATGGCTGCTTAAGAGTAATGAATTTGGTGACCTTCAATAGTAACTTCGATGGACCTTCGAATAAACTCTGCCGCAGGATCTTACGATGCATAACTACGGAACCAAGAATTAACATGAAACTTATCGATTTTCTGTTTTCTACAATTTTGTTCCTGCCACAATATTACATGACAAGGGTCGGGGCCAACTAGGACCTTCCCACCTTCCTCACTGATGAAAAATGACTACAGTAAAATCAATGAGGTATAATTACATGCACAAAAGCAACGTCGAGATAAGTTGGATCCTACCGTCCTGTGATCAAGAATGGGTACTCGTGTACTTCAGTTCCCTTGCGATGCAAGAAGACGCGCGCCCAACACACGCCAACAGGGAATTTCAGGGGGGGGGGGGGGGGGACTTATTAAAGGCGCAAAAAATCCCCACGACAATTATGGGCCCCTGAAAAACCCCAAAAAACAAAATTTTTAAATTTTAACAGCAAAAAATTATTTTTAAAAGGGGGAA
>Ga0123354_10007119_pt1 | contig 16749 bp, 9 predicted proteins | sample TergutLab28metaG_2_FD_97872 | JGI IMG/M metagenome (GOLD analysis project Ga0123354, IMG submission 97872) | Labiotermes labralis P4 segment gut microbial communities from Petit-Saut dam, French Guiana - Lab288 P4 | ecosystem: Host-associated > Arthropoda: Insects > Digestive system > Gut ...
CCCCGGAACAGCGGGCCAAAGGAGGCGAATCTTTATCTTCAAAACGCCTTTTTACATCCGGCCCGTGTTGTTCCCGTTGTAGCAAACTTGAATGCACGGGTCAGTTTTTAATGGGCGGTCTTTACAACTAAAATGTGTTTCGTGCCTACATATTTCGTTATCATATTGGAACCACTACTGCAGGCTGAATGTAATCGCTTTCGTGTTGCATACTTTGACGAGTGTGATCTAATAATTAGTCGATTATTGACCTGCTTGATTACCTGATATTATCTCTTACAGTAGAGAAATATTTGTGCATTCTAACATTCAAACTCGCGGCCTCCTGCTTGATCTACAATTAGTAGAGATTTTTTTTGAGTTTTTTGGTTAATTTCGCCTGATACTATCTCTTTCTGTAGAGAAACTTTTGTCTGTTGAAATATTTAACGCGCGACTTCGTGCTTGATCTACAATTAGTAGAGATTATTTGAGTGATGCAAGGATTAACCCACGATATCTTGCTTGATCTACAATTAGTAGAGATTTGTTATTCGTTTCTTTGAACACCCGGTTTCGTGCTTGATCTACAATTAGTAGAGATTGTTTTTACACTCATAGAGATTATTTTCTTTCACAGTAGAATGTATCCAGCACGGTCCTTCCTTCCTCCGTAAGGAAGTATCTTTTTCGGAATTCATCCCTGAATGCCCACCCATTGGAAACCCATTTATCAACGAAATCCCGGAAATAGTACACAGAATCGGATCTGGTGATCTTGATCTTTCCCCGGTCATCAAAGATGATCTCTCCTTCATCTCTGCGCCAAAGGCCCGACTCCTTCAGGACCCTTATGACATCCGGGCCTTTTGTCGGGAGTTTCTTCTTGTTCATTTCATCTAATATCCTAAGTCCCATGATCACATTTCTGTCAGGTATGGAAATTGAATATTTCGGGAGGCACTTGGGATTCCGAACGGATTTTGTCAGGCCAACCGGCGCACCATTTTCATAATACAGCTTTCTTACCATATCGATATTAACAGTATATCTATCAGTGCTGACAGAGAAAGGAATCGCACCCGGCATCATCATGGAAGCAATGGCCGCAGCAGCAGCATATTCCGATGTGCCCGCCGAGATGTTTATGAATATATCGGATGGTTCATCATTTCCATTCTCCCTCTCAATGATGGAGAGGACAGTTCTCAACATAGTAGTGAAGTCATTCACATTTTCTACATGTTTTATTATTTCAACCGGGATGGGCGCACTTTCCAATATCATCTTGCAGACCCGTTCAAAAAATTCGGTATATATCACGCCATTTTCGCTTTGTGGATCCTTAACAAAGTGTATCAGATGGACCTTTGTGGCGTTGTAGAAATTAATCGGATCTGTGATCTTCACGGTTTCGAACGTCACACATGAAATGACAATTCTTTCTCTTCTTCCGGTACCCATATAGAAGGAAATGATATTCATATATTCAAATATTCCGTTACTACAAAGCAATGTTGAAATATTAGGTAAATTTGTATTTCTTAAAATATTTAATCTAGAACCGTATTCACAATACTATGGAAAACTATGGAGGTTTCACCGGGCTGTACCCATTACAGAAAACGCTTAAATTTGAGTTGAGGCCACAGGGAAGAACAATGGAGCACCTTGTTAGCTCCAACTTCTTTGAGGAGGACAGAGATCGGGCGGAGAAGTATAAGATTGTGAAAAAGGTAATAGATAATTACCACAAAGATTTCATTAATGAATGCCTTTCCAAAAGGTCTTTCGATTGGACTCCCCTCATGAAAACTTCAGAAAAATATTATGCAAGCAAAGAGAAAAACGGCAAGAAAAAACAAGATTTGGATCAGAAAATAATTCCTACTATAGAAAATCTTTCGGAAAAAGATAGGAAAGAACTGGAGTTGGAACAAAAACGTATGAGAAAGGAAATCGTTTCAGTGTTCAAAGAGGACAAACGTTTCAAATATCTTTTCAGTGAAAAACTGTTTTCGATACTTCTCAAAGATGAGGACTATAGTAAAGAAAAACTAACAGAGAAGGAAATATTAGCACTAAAGAGTTTCAACAAGTTCTCAGGGTACTTCATCGGGCTCCATAAGAATAGAGCAAACTTTTATTCAGAGGGGGACGAAAGCACAGCCATCGCCTACCGCATTGTCAATGAAAATTTTCCGAAGTTCTTGAGTAATCTAAAAAAATATCGGGAAGTTTGCGAAAAATACCCTGAAATTATTCAAGATGCTGAGCAATCGCTCGCAGGACTAAATATCAAGATGGATGATATTTTTCCAATGGAGAACTTCAACAAAGTAATGACACAGGATGGGATAGATTTGTATAACCTCGCGATAGGGGGAAAAGCGCAGGCATTAGGCGAAAAACAGAAGGGGCTGAATGAGTTTTTGAATGAAGTCAATCAGAGTTATAAAAAAGGCAATGATAGAATCCGCATGACTCCACTTTTCAAACAGATCCTTAGTGAGAGAACATCCTACTCTTATATTTTAGATGCCTTCGATGATAACTCACAGTTGATAACATCGATAAATGGCTTCTTTACAGAAGTTGAGAAAGATAAAGAGGGGAACACATTTGACAGAGCAGTAGGTCTGATCGCCTCTTACATGAAATATGACTTATCAAGAGTATATATCCGCAAAGCCGATTTAAACAAAGTATCCATGGAGATATTTGGTAGCTGGGAGAGGCTGGGAGGGTTGTTGAGAATATTCAAATCGGAGCTTTATGGGGACGTCAACGCAGAAAAAACAAGTAAGAAGGTAGATAAATGGCTCAACTCAGGGGAGTTCTCTTTATCAGATGTAATAAATGCGATAGCTGGATCCAAATCTGCTGAAACGTTCGATGAGTATATTTTGAAGATGCGCGTAGCCAGAGGCGAGATAGATAACGCCTTAGAGAAAATTAAATGCATAAATGGAAATTTCTCTGAGGATGAGAACTCAAAAATGATAATAAAGGCGATACTTGATTCGGTGCAGCGGTTGTTCCACCTGTTTAGTTCGTTCCAGGTTCGTGCTGATTTTTCACAGGACGGAGATTTTTATGCAGAGTACAATGAGATATATGAAAAGTTGTTCGCTATTGTTCCTCTTTACAACAGGGTAAGGAACTACCTAACAAAAAACAACCTGAGTATGAAAAAAATCAAACTGAATTTCAAAAATCCGGCACTGGCCAATGGCTGGGATCTCAACAAGGAGTACGACAACACCGCGGTTATCTTCTTACGCGAGGGAAAATATTATCTCGGAATAATGAACCCATCAAAGAAAAAGAACATAAAGTTCGAGGAAGGGTCTGGCACTGGGCCGTTTTATAAAAAGATGGCATACAAACTGCTCCCCGATCCGAACAAGATGTTGCCGAAGGTATTCTTTGCAAAGAAGAACATCAATTATTACAATCCTTCGGATGAGATAGTGAAGGGTTATAAGGCAGGTAAATACAAAAAAGGAGAAAATTTTGATATTGATTTTTGTCATAAACTAATAGATTTCTTCAAAGAGTCGATACAAAAGAACGAGGACTGGAGGGCGTTCAATTATCTTTTCTCTGCGACAGAATCATATAAAGATATTAGTGATTTCTATTCTGAAGTGGAAGATCAAGGATACAGAATGTACTTTTTGAATGTTCCCGTGGCAAATATTGATGAGTATGTAGAAAAAGGCGACTTGTTTCTTTTTCAGATTTATAATAAGGACTTTGCCAGTGGTGCCAAGGGCAACAAGGATATGCACACAATATATTGGAATGCGGCGTTTTCTGACGAAAACCTTCGGAATGTGGTAGTAAAGCTGAACGGAGAGGCCGAACTCTTTTACAGGGACAAAAGTATCATCGAACCGATCTGCCATAAGAAAGGTGAAATGCTCGTCAACCGCACTTGCTTTGACAAAACACCGGTGCCTGATAAGATACACAAAGAACTCTTTGATTATCACAACGGACGTGCAAAGACATTGAGCATAGAAGCCAAAGGGTACCTCGATAGGGTAGGTGTATTTCAGGCAAGCTATGAGATAATCAAAGACCGCAGATATTCGGAAAACAAGATGTACTTCCATGTTCCTTTGAAACTGAATTTCAAAGCCGACGGAAAGAAGAACCTGAACAAAATGGTAATTGAAAAATTCCTCTCTGATAAAGATGTACACATTATTGGTATAGACCGTGGGGAAAGGAACCTATTATATTATTCAGTTATTGACCGCCGGGGTAATATTATTGATCAAGATAGCCTCAATATCATTGATGGATTCGATTATCAAAAAAAATTGGGCCAGAGGGAGATCGAGAGGAGAGAGGCAAGGCAGAGCTGGAACTCGATAGGAAAGATAAAGGATCTCAAAGAAGGTTATCTCTCAAAGGCTGTTCATAAAGTGTCAAAGATGGTATTAGAGTATAATGCGATTGTTGTTCTCGAAGACCTTAATTTTGGTTTCAAACGCGGGCGTTTCAAGGTGGAGAAGCAAGTATATCAAAAATTCGAAAAGATGCTCATTGACAAGCTGAACTACCTTGTTTTCAAAGAAGTACTCGATAGCAGAGACGCAGGAGGGGTCTTAAACGCATATCAACTGACCACTCAATTAGAAAGTTTCAACAAGTTAGGCAAACAATCTGGGATATTATTTTATGTTCCTGCCGCGTATACTTCAAAGATTGATCCGACAACAGGATTTGTTAGCCTTTTCAACACCTCACGCATTGAAAGCGATTCCGAAAAGAAGGATTTCCTTAGTGGATTCGATTCAATCGTGTACTCTGCAAAAGATGGAGGTATCTTTGCATTCAAATTCGATTATCGGAATCGAAATTTCCAGAGGGAGAAGACCGACCATAAGAACATTTGGACGGTATATACAAACGGCGACCGCATCAAATACAAGGGGAGAATGAAGGGGTATGAGATCACCAGTCCGACAAAGAGGATTAAAGATGTGTTGTCGTCATCCGGCATTAGATATGATGATGGGCAGGAACTACGCGACAGCATTATTCAAAGCGGAAACAAAGTACTGATAAACGAAGTGTACAACTCATTTATAGACACTCTTCAAATGAGGAACAGCGATGGGGAACAGGATTACATTATCTCACCCGTAAAGAATCGCAATGGCGAATTCTTCAGAACAGACCCAGATCGAAGAGAACTCCCAGTGGATGCCGATGCCAACGGAGCATACCACATTGCACTTAGGGGCGAGCTGCTGATGCAAAAGATAGCCGAAGACTTCGATCCCAAGTCTGATAAATTTACTATGCCAAAGATGGAGCATAAGGACTGGTTCGAGTTCATGCAGACAAGGGGGGATTGATGACCGAGAACACGATCCGGCTGTCAAACATAAACGACTTCCTTTTCTGTCCCATCTCGATCTATTTCCATAATCTCATGGAAGATGCGGACAGAATGATGTCTCGGTCTAGATATCAGATCAACGGAACGCATGCGCATAAAGCAATAGAGGATGGGGAATACACATCGAGAAAGGATGTATTGCAGGGAATAGAGGTCTATTGCGAAAGGTATGATCTGATGGGGAAAATAGATCTATATGACATTAAGAAAGGACTGCTTACCGAGAGAAAGAAGAAGATATCCCGGCTGTACGATGGGCAGATATTCCAAGTGTATGGTCAATACTTCGCGCTGAAGGAAATGGGATATGAGGTCAGAAAGATCAGAGTGCATAGCATGGATGATAACAAGAATTACAGCATCACTATTCCGGAGAACGATCCGGACATGATGAGAAAGTTCGAGGAAACGATCTGTGATATGCACATCTTCAACCCCGAAGATTACGTCCAGACAAACCCCTGCAAATGTTCTAATTGTATATACGAACCGATGTGCGGGAGTTCCTGTTTGGAGGTAATATATGATGTCAGTTGACACATTTGAGAAAAAACAAATAATTTTTGTTTTCACAAGAGACGGGGACAAGATATCATTCAGCAATGACAACTTGGTGGTAAAGAATGGCGATGAGGTCCGTCTCCAATCCACTTGCTACCGAATCTTTGCACTTTTTATTGTCGGGGATGTGACAATAACTTCTGGTCTGATCCAAAGGTCGAGGAAGTTCGGATTTCCGATTTTTCTTATGACAATTTCCCTAAAGACATATGATGTCATCGGCCATAGGACGGAAGGGAATTTCATTCTGAGGAAGACCCAATACGATTACGGCGGCTTGGAGATCGCAAAGCACATCGTTGAGAACAAGATCCGCAATCAGATCGATACATTGAACCTGCAGAGGTGGAAAGATAACGAAATGCGAGTTGATATTTCGTCGCTGGAACGCTATGAGGATTCCGTAAAGACATTCAGCGGGGATATCGGGGAACTCATGGGTATCGAGGGGGCAGCTTCCAGATTGTATTTTAGGAATAATTTCAATATTAGAGGGTGGAATGGAAGGAAACCACAGATAAAGCCCGATTTCATCAACAGTACGCTGGATATCGGTTATACAATCCTGTTCAACCTAACAGATGCGATGCTTGGGCTGTATGGTTTCGATGCTTACAAAGGAGTATACCACAGAGAGTTCTACATGAGAAAATCGCTTGTTTGCGATATGGTGGAACCTTTCCGCCCGCTGATCGACTGGCAGGTTAGGAAAGCAGTGAACCTGGGGCAGTGCAAACCCGAGGATTTCAATGTTTCGAACGGAAGATTCCTGTTGAATATCACCAAGAACAAAGACTATATGGAATTTCTTTTGAAACCTTTGTTAGCTGCGAAAGAGCCAATGTTCCTTTACTTTCAAGGGTTTTACCGTGTGATGATGAAACATAAGCCGATCTCCGATTTTCCGGTATTTAGGATAACCGAGGAAGAATGATACTGATAAGTTATGATATCCGGGATGATAAGCTACGAACGAAGTTTTCGAAATACATAAAGAGGTTCGGGCACAGACTTCAATACTCCGTCTACGAGATCGATAATTCCGACAGGATATTGGATAACATAGTTGCAGACATCAACAATAGGTTCATGGCAGAATTCTCTGAGGCAGATTCGGTGCTTATTATGAGGCTTTCAAAGACGTGTGAAGTGATAAGAATGGGATATGCGGTGCATGAGGATTCTGATATTGTAATGGTCTGATGCAAACCTCGGTCTTAATTTTTTGAAAAGGGATTTCTGAAGCTGGAAGACGACCAAAACTGTTATATTCTTCGTTGCCGGTGTCGTTTTAGAGAATAATAGGCAATAATATGCCCCATTATTCCAGAATAGTGTCAAAACTCATTCGAATCTCTACTTTGTGTAGATGCTTCACCCTGCCGTTGTGCTTCATTGTCAAAACTCATTCGAATCTCTACTTTGTGTAGATGTGACCCAATTCGTAAACCTCTGCCAGGTCAAAACTCATTCGAATCTCTACTTTGTGTAGATGAGGATAAAGACCTGTACAGAAAGCAGGTCAAAACTCATTCGAATCTCTACTTTGTGTAGATCAGGCGCCGGAAGTTGATCTGTCGCAGTCAAAACTCATTCGAATCTCTACTTTGTGTAGATCTTCACTGCATGCTTCGCATACCTTGCGTCAAAACTCATTCGAATCTCTACTTTGTGTAGATATGTTCTGGTCTTCCTGCGGACGGATCGTCAAAACTCATTCGAATCTCTACTTTGTGTAGATATGTTCTGGTCTTCCTGCGGACGGATCGTCAAAACTCATTCGAATCTCTACTTTGTGTAGATGATTGACAAGAGACTGTAGCGTATGCGTCAAAACTCATTCGAATCTCTACTTTGTGTAGATATTATCTCGTTCATCTCGTCTATCTTGGTCAAAACTCATTCGAATCTCTACTTTGTGTAGATGACGACCTGCAGCCGAAAGACAACGAGGTCAAAACTCATTCGAATCTCTACTTTGTGTAGATGAAAGCTCATAATCGGGGAGGTTCAGTGTCAAAACTCATTCGAATCTCTACTTTGTGTAGATAAATTGACGATGTATGTTGTTGCCGATCGTCAAAACTCATTCGAATCTCTACTTTGTGTAGATATTACTCGGTTTTTACTCCCTCAAGGGTCAAAACTCATTCGAATCTCTACTTTGTGTAGATTTCGATGGCGCTTATTATCGCGTCGAAGTCAAAACTCATTCGAATCTCTACTTTGTGTAGATTCAACTGGACTAATGGCCTACTGCGGGTCAAAACTCATTCGAATCTCTACTTTGTGTAGATAGCTGGATCGTGGGCGTTCCCTGATTGTCAAAACTCATTCGAATCTCTACTTTGTGTAGATCAGCCATCGACATTCACCCCCCTCTCAGTCAAAACTCATTCGAATCTCTACTTTGTGTAGATTCAGATTGGTAATACGTTTACGGTCCCGACAAAACTCATTCGAATCTCTACTTTGTGTAGATACGGGCATAAGGTCAACGGCTGAAATGTCAAAACTCATTCGAATCTCTACTTTGTGTAGATATCCTCATCGGCTCCGGCATGTCTTCGGTCAAAACTCATTAGAATCTCTACTTTGTGTAGATCCGAGCCCGACCGTTCTCAGTATCTCGTCAAAACTGATTAGAATCTCTACTTTGTGTAGATGTTGTAGTTGACATTTTTATCACCATTGTCAAAACTCATTAGAATCTCTACTTTGTGTAGATAGGCCAGCTTCTCGCCGGACACAATCGTCAAAACTCATTCGAATCTCTACTTTGTGTAGATCGCCGATCGGCGCGTTCGTGTTTGTCCGTCAAAACTCATTCTAATCTCTACTTTGTGTAGATATGATTTTACTCCAGACCCGAGAACACGTCAAAACTCATTCGAATCTCTACTCTTTGTAGATTCAAACCATGAAAATCCCTCGGAGCCAGTCAAAACTCATTCGAACCTCTACTCTTTGTAGATACTATGTATTTAGTCATTTTTTCACTGTCAATACTCATTCGAATCTCTACTCTTTGTAGATTAGCACTCAATTTGGGCGGTGCGCTGAATCAAAACTTATTCGAATCTCTACTCTTTGTAGATAATAAGTTGGATTTTGTATATTTGTAACCAATGCCGCTGCGGGTTAGGATGTTGGCTGCTTCACGCAGGAATATCTCAAAGACACTGTCTGAAGCTAGGCTGCAGTCGGTGTATGGGAATTTTTTTAGGCCTTCCACGTATCTGATCAGCTGCTTTACGTAGTACGGATCGTTTATGGAAAGTCCGATGAGCTTTCCGTTGATAGGACGGTCTCTTTGTTCGCTGACATGAGCTGTCTTTCCTTTGATTATTTTGTAGCCGAGGGAATGGACGGCCCTGATGTCGGCGTGGGAATCGCTTCCGAATTCGTTCTGTGTTGTTTTTTGAGTTCTTCTACAGTGTTGACTGTGTAAGAGATTATGAGGATCTTCTAAAGAGGGACCTTTTTCACATCCACTAGATATTTTCTTTGCCAACGAGTGTGGTGGTCTTTCCGGTGCCGGCGCCGGCAACGACGAGTTCGGTGGCGGAGTCATCGGCGATTGCGGCGATCTGCTGGGGATCGAGGCGTTTGCCGTTTTCTTAGCAGAAGAGATCAAGGATCTCGGGGGGAAGAGGGTTGATGGAATTGGAAACTGGGGCGGGCATGAGTATCTTTTCTGGAAGCTGGAGAACCGCTGCGGTGCTGATTTCAGGCACGACTGGTGTTGGTACTATAGCTGATCCTTTCTCTGCCTCCGCTACTTGGCCCCCCTTGTTCCCGCGGTCCAGGAATGAAAACATCGGAAAGACTAAGAAGTTCAAAATAAAATAATTATCGAAGAAACCTGAGCTCGAGTGTCAAATCGTCGATATTCATAATTCGATGTCGGGGTCATGGTAAAAGCCGGGCTGAAGAAATTTTATGCGTTTGTGATGTAGCCCCCTTTATAATAATATGTTTTTGTATTCTCCAGTCTTTGCCCATTTGCGGCGCAGATTTCAACAATTTTATCAGGAGCATATATTCGATTTCTTTGTGGACACATCACAAACTGCCATGGCAGGAATCGTGTAATAAACGCTGTGTAGAGGTCCTGAGTGTCGAATAAAATACATGGGTCCGTTACGCCACTGCTTAACATTACTTCCCATCTCAATTCATCTTCCCTAATCAATCTGCTTTTTATTTTTCCATCAGCATCCAAATATGCCTTCATTGCCGGAAGTGATCCGTCAGCAAATAACGTTTTTAATACAGAGAGATGTTTAGCTTTATAGTCTTTTGAACAATTATTGATCCAGCATAAAGGCAATACGCCCCATGACACAACCCCTTCCTCGGTGCTATATCTAATAAAAAGGCTTTTTTCATTCCAACACTCTTCCGACAAGTCCTCAATGGGAACGGTTTCTCGCAATTTATCAAATATATCTTCAAGTTGAGTTAAATCTCCCATAAAATCATCTAACTCTTTGAGAACATTGCTTAGATTAGACGATGAATTTTTTAAACTCAAATTAAAAAGTGAATTTAGTAAATTAACCGACTCACAAAGAACGGTTGAAATAATGTGTTTATTATACAGTGAGTAACGCGACAATGAAACTAAGATATCATTTATTACTTCGGCGAACAGCCTGCAATTTGGCGTGCCTTCGCCTTTGCACATAAGATAACGCTCATTTTCCTTAGCCGAAAACCACTCATAAACAAAATCAAGTGCACCAGATGGTGATAGCAGCTTGGTCAACTCCTCCGCACCCATGGGCTTTATTTTTATTTCTTTGACACTTTGCGGGAAAGTTTCCAACCCATCAACAGAGTAGTGCATCTGTTCCAATGTATTTTTTTCAAAATGCCCAGATAAACTCCTATCAACACCGTAAAGTTTATTCTCGATTGCTTTGTGCCATTCCACATAATCACGCAAAAAATGATCTGCATATTTCTTTCTGTTATAGCTTTCGATTTCCAATTCTGTGTAATTGACGGCGGGATATAGAAATCGAGTAAAACTCATGTCGATGCTCAATTCGGTTTGGTTAAAAAAGAACATGTTTTGGCGGGGCATCTTGGTAAGAAGTTGAGTTGCAATATTACAAACATCCCAGAGAAAAACCCCTCTCTGATTGTGGATTCGAGAAACTCCAATTGTATCAAATTCAAAAAATGGAAGAAAATCGTTTTTTTCTAAAGCTTTTCTTGCTTCATCGGGTATTTGGGGCGCTATCTTTTCATATGAACTACGCAAATAATCGAGGTCGCGTTCCCACAAAACAATAATTACCCCCTTATCTCTAGGATTCTTATTCAAAAGAGAAAAACCCTTGGCGACATCCAGGTCTCTCGAAAAATCGATCAAGTCCGTTTTATACCCATAATGTTGTGCAATTGCATAATACGGAAGCAACATTCCATAATCATCATTAGGATACTGCGGTATGTTTTTGTTTTCTCTATACCAATCGATAAAACGGAAAGTCACAATTGATTCTTCTTCGCGTTCAGCCTTTTTATCAATTCTATTGATTGATGATGAGACCGCCCAATCCATCCGCTGTCCGCGAAATAATATGGGCCTGCCATTACTTTTGCTTGCCTCCTGTATCGCACTAATTGCGTCATTTACTGTGCCATGAAGTGTATCTAGGCGTGGGTCATAAATATGTACAATCTCATCCATAATTACGCAAATTAAGCACTTAATGTATAGCTCACTCCAACATGGTTAATCTTCTTGTCATAGAAACAACTTCCTAGTGACTGATGGGATATCAGTCTTCCAGGATTAATTTGGGCAATGCTTTTACGATTTCTACTGTTTTTACACTTACACCGATGACTGAAAGCAATAGATTGAGGATATATTTTCCTCCAGAATACTCGTTTGGATCGTTGATTATTCCAGAATCATTGTCTTTTGAATATTGATATTGATCTTCAATCCATTCTATGGCACTTTTTCCATTCACAATATATTCAAATGCTTCTTCCGGGATGTTCTCGATCGTCAGAAATTGGTTGAATATTACTTTCCTTTCTTTTGGAAGGACCTTCATTTTTGTTATATGGCATAGGTTTGGTTCTTTTAATACATCTTCAATTTTTATCGCTCCTGAGAATTTTATGGTTTCCGGAGCTTTCACCTTCTCATAATTCAGGTGAATTTCTGCAAGTTCTCTTCCGGCTTTGGAGAATGTCCAGAAATCCTCAGGGTTGCTAACAAACTCAATCTTTGGAAGTGACATTTTTAAATCGTCGGTGAAAGTGTTTCTGTAGTCTGGGGAATGAAGGAATCCATACACGTAGAAGAAAATGTCCTCTTTGGTCACCTTGTTTCCATACATGTCTTTGGCAAGTTTAAGGGCAAAGTCGCTTATTCCGTCGTTCTTTTTTGTTGAAATAGTTGTACCATCTATGCTTTCGACCTTCATTTTTGAACGTTTTTCACTAGAATCTTCATACCAGTAAAGTGGGAAGCATTGCCCTGCTGTGGTGAAGTTTAAATCAGTTATTTCATCTGTAATTATGCATGAAAAATCTTTTTTCACACCTATTCCTGCAACACAAATTTGTAAATTTTTTGCATCATGTGTTGGATAGATGCGTGGCATCTGATAAGAAGATTCGTTGATCATAACATCATGATCGAACCAGTTTTTCACAAATGGACGATAAGAAGCCAAAGTGAATGTTGATGTGTCTAAAGATAATCTACGGTTGTTTTCGAAGTTCTTTTTTAGAGGGGTTGTCCACTTTACTCTACTGTCGTTATAATTAATGAGGCCCGCTTCAAGTTGCTCAGAATAACTTTTCACCATATCGGATTTTATTATCGCCAATCTTTCCTTTGAAAAATTATATGCTAATAAATCGCGAGATGTCGCACAGCCTCTACTATATCCAACAAAAACCGTCTTTTCATAATGGCTGTCAAATTTCTTGTGTGTATCTCCTGCAAGAGGTATCATAGCCTGGAATCTAGAATTTCTTTGAGTTATCCAGTCTCCGTTTCCCTTTGCATTCAATATCTTTAAAGAACCGCTTTTCTCCATTTGGGAGAACGATTCGCTTTGCCCAAGGAGGTCAAACTTCTCCTGGCGCTTCATGTAATCTTTGGTATTGACATAGAGAATCTTTGCTTTGCCTTTGAAGTTTTTACGTTTTACTAGCAGAGTGATAGATATTCCAATTTTTGAGCCCTGGCCAAATATTTTCTCTCCCTCTTCTCTCCAGTTTTGGCCGTTTTGATCGCCTCTAAGATTAAAAATATAGATTTTTGAAAACTCTTTTTCAATACATTTTCTGAATCCAATAAAAGCACTGCCAGAAAGCCAGCCATTAGGTGTGACAAATGCAATTACGCCATCGCTATCATTAATGCGATCAGTAGACCATCTGAACGCGCGGATATAGTTGTCGTATACCGAATTTACATTGCCTTTCTTTTCTTCAAAAAGAGAATTATCGAGATACTTTTTTTCAATTTCCCCATCAACGCCGCCTAAATATGTCCTCTTTTTTGCATCGTCGTTGGCATTCCTCTGTTTTCCTCCATATGGCGGATTTCCAATGATAACCGTTATTTGAGTGTCATTCTCTTCTTTGATCCGTCCGATATTCTTTTTAAAATATTCTTCGTTAACAAGGGTGGTCTGCCTCCCATGACATATTTCCTCAATATTGAAAGTGTCTGTAAGAAGGATGTGTTCAAATGGAATGTATTCTTCCGTTTTTGTCTTTCTTGAGAAAGCGTTTTCAATGTTGACGGCTGCAATGTAGTATGCAAGAAGGGTGATCTCATTAGCAAAGAGTTCGTATCTGTATTTCCTTTCCAAATCGTGCGGCGAAATAATGCTGCTTTCGATAAGCCGAGCAATGAAAGTTCCTGTGCCGGTAAATGGGTCTAATATGTTTACATTCTCGCTACCGAATTCAATATTAAATTCTTGTTTGAGTGTTTCTGCCGCGGAGTGGATAATGAAATCGACTATAGCTTCCGGAGTATATACGATTCCATTAATTGTTTGATCCTTAGGGAAGGCATTCTTGAAGAATTTTTCATAAAGGGAAGTAATGACTTTTTGTTTCCCCTCAAGGGTTTCTATCTTAGTGAGTGTTCGTTCTACCCCTTCATAGAATTTACTGAGATCGATGTCTTTGAGGCCGTTCTTTGCATCAATCTCATTTAGCATTGCATCAATCGTTTGAGATACAGAGTTCTGCCTGACAAACTTATCGTCACCAAACAGTGCTGTGAAGATCGGTTTTGTTATTATCTGCTGTGCCAGCATCTTTACCGCATCTTCTTCGTTCACATCGTCGTTAATACAATCTTTCAGACCTTTGAAGTAGCGTTTGAATGCCGGCCCGTATTGTTTGTAGCCGTGGCCGTCGTGCATACAGATGAGATTCAATTTTTCCATAAGTTCCGGCATGATTTTCGCAACATCTCGGGCCCAGTTCTCAATATATTCTCTTTCTCCGACTTTGATAACAAGCCTTGCCATCAGAGCCGTTCCGAAATCGTCCAGTGTATATTGGCCTCCTAGGGGGCGGTCTGTTCCTTCTTCTTCTCCTACCGTAACTGCCGGTACTATGTGTCCGCCACTGCTTTTACCGGGTTCTTTCTTTCTGAAAGCGAAAGTGTTTATCTCAGCTTCGAGTCTCTCATCGTGGGACCTCAGAGCGCGGAGGACCTGCCAGACCATCCTGTATCTTTCATCATCTTCAAGAGCTTCCTCTGGACTCTCGTTCCTTGGTACCACAACGGGGACGATGATGTAACCATATGTTTTGTCAGGGGATTTTCTCATTACTCTTCCAACTGACTGAACGATATCGATTAGCGAACCCTTAGAGCCCATGAAAATGACTGCATCCAATGCAGGTACGTCTACGCCCTCGCTTAGGCATCTGACGTTAGAAAGCATGCGGCATTTGTCATCATCTTTCTTTAGCCATCCAAGCAGCTTATCCCTTTGCATGGAATTCATTTCGCCGTCGATGTGTTTAACTTCGACCTCCAGCGGGCCTCCTGGGATACTTGGCATCACGTTGAATATCTTTGTAATTTCTTTTGAAGCGGCAATTGTTCTGCTGAACGACACAGCGGATCTCATCTTTCCCGGATCAGAGTGTTTGATCGTTTCATCGTAAGCGATATTCTTGGCAAGTGCGTTCATGGTACCCCAGATCTTGCATTCGAGGTCAACGTCAATTTCTTTATCGGCTTCGTAATGCTTTTCCCAACGTTTCCACATCATTTCCGGCACATTGCTTTCTTTTACGGTAAGAACAAGCACCTTATAGTCAGAAAGAAGACCTAATTCCACTGCCTTTCCGAAACCGATCTTGTAGAATTCTTTCCCATAAGTGTTCTCATCATCCATTGAACACAGTGTGACCGATTCTTTCTTTGCATCTTCTTTACCTTTCACACCGTAAATCCTCGGTGTGGCTGTCATGTACAGTCTTTTCTTTGCTTTGATGTTTTCATTGCTGTGTACTTTTGTGAATGCCTTTTCACTTTGGTCTTTAAAGATCGCTCCGGTGGTCCTGTGCGCTTCGTCGCATATAATGAGATCGAATTCCGGCAACCCCTTTTGCTGGGCTTCTATTATGGAATCAATGGATTGATAAGTGGAAAAAATGACCGTCAAGCCACCGCCTGTTTTTATTTGTTTCATTATTTTCTCAGGGTCCGTGGTTGCTGGGGCGCCTAGGTCTTCTACATGCTCACCGATATCATCTTCGCTGAATTTCTTGGAGACCTTCGGATCAGAACAGACACATATCGTGTTCATGTTCAATTCGTCCTGCGCATTGGCAGTCCATTCCCTCAGAGTCTGACCGATTAAAGCTATTGATGGTGCTAAGAAAAGAATATTTCCTTTTCCTTTGGTCATTGTTTCTGCAATCCTTAGGGAAGCGAACGTCTTTCCAGTCCCGCAAGCCATTATCATTTGGCCTTTGTCATGTGTTTTGTAATGCTCTAATGCTTTATCCAGAGCTTCTTGCTGATGCCCGCGGAGCTCGTATTTCTTTTTACGGGCTTCCTTTCCATGAACGCCTTCTTCGATGGCGTCCCAGTCTACGGCAGCCTCTTCGAGATTGCTTAGTTTGATCCTCGTGACTGGAATGTGCTGTCCTTCGGTAGCAGCAACAGCATTGGAACTCCAGTTGTTGGTCGTTGCAAAGAGAATCCTTTCGTCAAAGAAACGCTCGTCTCCGATTTCGTCCTTAAATTTTCTTCCCGATGTGGTGATGAAAGTGTCCACATCTTTTTTTGTGACCTCGTACTCTTCATTATAGCATTTGCACTGGATAGCCCAATATTCATCATATTTGGTTTTTACTACGATGTCTATACCTGTATCGTGGATGCCGATTTGCTTGTTGCCTGGGAAATTCTTCCATAGCCATACCTCGTCGATCTTTGTTTCATAGAGAGGGTCTGTGACAAGATATCTTGCGATCAGCTCCTCGAATTTTGTGCCTTTGTCTACTTCGGAATAAGAACTTGCGCGGTATTTGTTGAGGACATTGTAGAAACTCATCGTTGCATCCAATGCATTAATATCGCTGATAGAAATAAACCTACTGATTGAGTTGAATAGGAGAGGGTCTGCAAAGCCCCGCCCAACCGTGTTCGGTAAGTACTGTCTTTTTTGACTTTCTTTCTCGCTGTTTTGAAGAAAATCACTTATTAAAACAAACAAGGTTTATACATTAGAATAAGAATATATTACGTCGCGCTTAGAGAGAAA
>Ga0123354_10007121_pt1 | contig 16748 bp, 5 predicted proteins | sample TergutLab28metaG_2_FD_97872 | JGI IMG/M metagenome (GOLD analysis project Ga0123354, IMG submission 97872) | Labiotermes labralis P4 segment gut microbial communities from Petit-Saut dam, French Guiana - Lab288 P4 | ecosystem: Host-associated > Arthropoda: Insects > Digestive system > Gut ...
CTGGCCCAGGATAGAGACAGGTGGCGGACGCTTGTGAGTGCGGTAATGAACCTTCGGGTTCCGTGAAATACGGGGAATTTCTTGACTAGCTGCAAACCAGTTAGCTTCTCAAGAAGGACTCTGTACCATGGAGTAAGTAAGTTATACTGAGCATTTTCCAACCATCTCGGTATAGTCCTTCTTACCTAATTGGCTTTAAAAAAATGCAACCACTCTTTTGATCCATTCTAGTCGCATTCCGCAACCATTCCGGCTTTTACTTTTTAATGTCTGCTCTAGATCAGGGTTTCCTACGGGGACACCATTTTGTCTGACCATTATCGTTTGTCACTTCCTGTCGTCTCGCTTGTCCTACAAAACGGAATACTCAGCGTCCACCCACACGTGCGTTGGAATAGCGGCTGTAAGATATTGGCCATTTAAAATAATTAACCATTATAAATCCATCTGTTCTTTATTAGTCCTAATTCCCCAAATATTTTTGTATACTATACCTTTTTATTTTTGTAATATCCTCTTTTCCCAAGCCGAATTTGTCCATGGAGGGTAATTCATTCATTTCTAAGGGTTATTTCGGTTTGCTAGGTCAGTTGTCACAAATGTAGTCGGTTCGTTTTCCCGTGTACGGCATATAAGCCTTATATGTACAGCAAACATGTGTGAACAAAACTCAGTTTTGGTTACTTCACCCAGGAGAGCTTTTGTTCCTTCTTCTTGCATGACAAATTCACATGCCAAAAAAAAAAGTACACAGTTACACTATGTTTCGAGTTTTCTCATCATGTCCATCCACCATTTCCTATCCATTGAATGAGTGCTACAATGAACGACGCTATGCATGTGATCTACTGAACGCGCCTTTAAATACCGTATGAACCAAAAAAGGGCCAGATATGGTCTCTTGTGATTGACTCTTTGTGGTTCGTAAAAGTCGGAAAATTTTTTAAATCCCATTCTCCTTAAAAGGCAGTTAATGTGTGTAGGTATTATTTAAAGTAATTATTGGTATATGTATAGGAGCTGTTGTGTTGTCCTGTAGAGGTGTGTGTGTGTCGGGCTGATCATCGTCCAGAAGAGTCCTACCGAGAATGGTGTGTCTGAGTGTGATCGTGAAGTATCGACAGTGAGGAGGCCTTGGCCCACTAGGGGCTATTGCGCCATGAGGGGGGGGGGAGTATAGGAGCTGCGTTACATTTATCGTTAAGGTTTATTTTTATTGTAGGTAGGTTTCGCCCTTTTTATAGGCCATGAAGTCCCTTATGGTGAGTATAGGTATAGCTCTATTCAGAGGTATAGCTCAACTCTTTCTACGACCTCGGCACTAGATGGGGGTGGGGGGGTCAGACCCACACCCCGGCCGCCTCTACCCCCGGGAAAGACCCAGTACCTATTGTACAGGAGGCTGGGTGGGCCCCAGGGCCGGTCTGGACAGGTGCGGAAAATCTCACCCCCACCGGGATTCGATCCCCGGACCGTCCAGTCCGTAGCCAGTCACTATACCGACTGAGCTACCCGGCCCACTCTTTTTTATTGGAAGTACATGAATTGGAAGCGTATACAAAAAATGTCATTGTTGTTCGTTCTTATGCGAGGTTTGATGTTCTGTCAACGGAGTTGCTGAAGATTTAAGTGTTGTGGGTTGTTACTCCATGTCAACTGGTAGACAGTCCTCATCTTCTGGGTTGCGCAGACCAAACAAGAGTTGAGAGTGACATTGAAGATGAAGGCGCTGCGATTTTTCTAACTGCCTATAAATACTTGCAAGTCGAAATGACATAACCGTGCGGAAGATTCCTTTCGCGCTTAGTTGTTGACGGTTTGAATGGTTGTTCTTGAAGTGGACACAGGTTGATTACATAAGGCTAATACAGACAAGACTCGTCCTCGAGATACAATATAGCTACTGCTGTTTGCCTAACTGAACTAGTCGTGTTTGCGTTTATCTGTTGTGCGTGTCAGCAACTCTAAAGCGTGCGGAAAGTTTGTGGAGTCTGTAATAGTCATGAAGCAGAAACCAGGTTCACATCGTCCACTTCCTCTTGTCCTCTCTTGATACACCAGACTTGAAGTTTCTTTCTATATTGCCGACAGAATAGCTTGTTATATTCACGGGGTTATTTTACGCCCTTCATTATGAGTTAGTTCTTATACTTAGTTGTTTCTGTGCACGTCATTACGGCATATTGAGGAAGTGGAGGCATAGCTCCATTCATTCTTAACCACGGGTCTAGATGTAGGTGAGTGTTCAGCTTCAATTCCCGGGCGTTTTACCCCTGGCATCCGCAGAATATGAGGCCGGACGGACTTTAGAGCCGGTCTAGACGTTTGAGAGAATAAAGAAATCAATTGCTCCTCCTCGAATCGAACGATGATTCCTAGGTCGTCGCAGCTTCGAGAAACAATAGGCGGACAAATGTGCGGTATTTAGGCTATGCAACCTCTATATTGTAGGCTGGTTCTAAGAACTCGCAAACTGGTAAAAACACTTGACATTACAGAAGACGTTAGTATAAAGATGTAATAAATACCGATAATATGATTTTTAGTTAACACTAACCATTGTAATTTGATGGGAATACGAAGTGAATTGTTTGCAGGTAACGCTACATGTATATCGATAGAGCCTGTGTACGTACTGTATGATGGTGGAAGAAGTAATTGTTCAGAATCCGAAATATTTTAACTTAGTGTTCTTCTCCTTCCGTCTTACTGGAATAATATTAAACAATAAAACATTGTTAATAAAATTAAACAAAACTTGCGGTTGTGAAAGCCAAAATAGAGATAAAGTTTCTCCTGTGAGCGCCATGAAAGCATATGAGAAGAGTGGAATTACAAATCCTCTGATTTTCACCTTTGATAAACAGCCCCCGGCACCCATGGAACAGGAGGATGGGTGGGCACAAGTGGCGGTCTGTAGAAGAGAGAAATCCCTTGCCCGTGCAGAAAATCGAAAGACGATTCCTCGGTCGTCAAGCCCGCAGCCTAATCACTGTATCAACTACGCCATTCTGCCTCCATACATAGAATGTTACTATATAACAAGCAACATATTAAATAAAGACCCCAAATGAATTACTGTAACCATTCTTAAGCTCACCCACCTTGCACATATTCTGTATAACCTCAGTAACAGACAGCATCGTCAAATTACGCAAACAAATTTCATGTTTTGGATTATGTGGTTTCAGATATAATGAAATGGAATCCAAAAGTAGTTCCTTGTTGGATTTTTAGGCGCGTTCGCAAAATTGTGAAAAGTGACTATTAGTTTCGTCATGTCTGTCTCTCTCTCTCTCTCTCTCTCTCTGTCTACCCGTCCGTCCGCCACCATGGAACAGTTCGTTTCCCACTGGACGGATTTTTACGAAATTTGGTATTTGATTCTTTTTCGAAAATCTGCCGAGAAAGCTCAAATTCTGTCAAGAATGACGGGTCCTTTTCGTGAAGACCTGTGTGCATTTATGATAATATCTCGCTGAATTCTTCTTAGAATAAGAAATGTTCCAGACACAATTTGAGGAGAAATAAAAAAAAACATATTTTACGTTCAGTAACTGTTTTCCGTAAATCATGTCGTTTATGAGGTAATCTGGAAATCTGTGGTAGATCTAGACAGGTCACAGATGAAAATATAATGCGGTGCATGTGCTGTGCTTGCTGGATAAAGAAAGGTACGGAGAACACTCAGAATATGTAATACTTATTGCTCTTCCACTGCAAAAAAAAAAAATGGTTACGACAGCGCGCCTCGAATTACGTTATACGTTCACTGTTTGTCTTTAGCATTAGGAGGACTTCGCAAAAGATAACCTCTGTAAGTGCTGTGCAGTTTAACGATCGGAGTTAATAAATAGCAATGACGGAATTATTTGCTGTTTATCTGTTCTTATCAGCAGAATTATTCGTCATAAAAAATTATGATGGTAACTATATTTTCCATCTGCTTTAACATTAAAAAAAACCTCTGAACTTTGTCCACATGGTAAATTCATGCGTTTCCTATAATTTTCAAGCTGAATTGCCATTGCAAACATGTCTCCAAATGCATGTCATTAGCCCTTTGCTCTTTGCAGTGGGTACGGACTGTGTCTTCTAGAGGAGAACTTGTATTTTCACTAATAATTTAGTTGGAATTTATGGTGCAGTGGGTTGAATCTTTTTGAAATCTTGCCACTCGAATTCGTCAAGCAGTTCTGCTTGACCCTGGAAGACGGGACCGATAGGTTGTCCCAAAATGTCAGTAGCAAACTACCAATCTACGCTGCGTGAGAAGAGCGCCGAAGACATTCACACGGTAGCTGAAGCCTCAAATCGCAGCATTGCGTTTATCACAGGGAGAAACAAAATATACAGTTCTGAAGTTTCCCAGGCGGTAGGAATTTCATGTAACAAATATTTAAAAATTAGGATCATAACTGAAAGTAAACACACAGTCTCAATTACAAATATCAACGGAAATAAATTATCGGTGTTTGTTCTGAGAATCACGTGAAAGAATTAAGTACACTGGGTGGGCAGAACATTGTATTTCAATGTTAAAGCAGACATGTAGTACGTGCAGTAATCTCTGTGTTTAACGGCTTCACCGAGGTCACGTAATCTCACTTTCCCACTCCTGCTTACGAATAGGCACATATGAAGTCCCTCCAACAAATTCAGCTTCATATCCGGAAGCCATGAGACGTCAGTCACATAAATAGACATCGAACTTGACCCAAAACGACGGCTTTATATATATATGTGTGTGTGTGTGTGTGTACACATTTGGCACTTTTCATTGAGTCACACGCCATGAAAGGCTACAGACGTGTAATCAAATGTCAGTGTACTGTCATTTTTCCCACTGGAGCCCTTGAACGTATTAGAATTGCAAATTTGGCCTACCGTGACGGAAGTTGGCGCATCACTGATGTACTTTCTCGTCTCCACTGCTGACGTGACCATGTTTTCATCGTAATTTCTGTACATCCGGTTTCGACTGATGAAGGCCCAAGGGAAGCAGATTTGAATTCTGCGTGCGTTTGTGGTGTTTCTATATTTGTATTATATATGTACATTTAAATAACAGAAAGTTTTATTGTGGCTATGAGATTCTTCCGACTGACGTTTGTTAATTCTTCTGTATATCGTCGTTTGCCCGTTGGCATTGTACAGTGTACCGCTTTATACGTGATCGTTTTACGCGAGGTAAAATCTGGATATGGGTGAATTCGGTCACTTTACTCATTGGCCACACAGACCTCTGTTCTCGTTACACATCATTAGGTTTGTATTTTTTTTTTTTAAACTTACGATACCGACACGGTGTACTTGTTACTTTCCGGTCATATGACGTACGATACTGGCAACGAGTATTATGTTGATATGTAACGAGATAGGCAGTGACCGTGTAACGTAACATTGTGGCACGTTAACTTAACCACAACATGCAGCTGTTAATAACGTATACCGTTGTATGTTACCACTGAAACGCAACAATGGTTTCCCTTTGTATTGTTGACGTGCCCCACGATATTTCGTACTGCTGTCAACAATATAAACGTACTGAGGTCTTCATGTAAAGTGCCTGATAGTTTTTTTTACCTATTTTAACCAAATTTGCAACTTGGCAATGAGTCGTACAAGTGTATCAAATTTCACGAAGCGCGTCCAATGAGAGCAGCGTTGACACTTGCGGACAGACGCAAGGATAGACATGACGCAGCAAATTAGGCGCTCTTCGCTATTTTATGCCAACGCGCCTAAAATAAACACTTCAAGTTAAGGCAATTTTTGACTTAAACGGAAAATAGTAAGGCGATCGCTTGAAGTGTGTAACTGACATTTCAATTTGGTGTGATTAACGGCTGTGGGGACCCGTTGCGCTGACCATGTGACACCCCTCTATCCGCAAAAGTTGGCACTAACTTCGCCGACCGGCGGCGGCCGCTCTGTCGGTATAGTTCGCATGCGGACTAAGGCAACGGAGTTTAGTTTTAGTTGGTAGTTGAGGAAGCTGCCTAGAGACAGACAGACATGGATGTGGTATAGTTGGATACTTCAGATAGGCAGGTACATCTAAGCACTGTGTAAATATTTGCAACACCGCCTCTTCGTCACGTATATAAGGTTATGATCACGATTTGTTAGCACTCTTAGCCTTGTTGGTTCTTTGCTGGATTTACTTATTAATGGGTCTCACCTGTTGCGAGCACCGGCTTACACTGCTGGGATGATCATTAAAAAAGGAGCATCTGCATGTTGCTCATTTGCGACAAAAGTGTCAAAACTCAAAATTTTGCATTTTTGAGTTATTGGTATAGAAAGAAACGTTTTGCAGGTGCATTTTTAACGGGTATAGTGTCATAACGCAGTTTGTAAAACTCGCCGCTGGAGAGCAGTTGTGTCGTCGTTGCACTCATAGAAACTTATAGCACTTCAAAACTTTTAAAAGCTTCTCTTCAGATTTTGAGTTGCGACACTCTTGTCGCAAATGAGCGATGTGTCCTCGCGCATGTGCTGAAGCAATTGTTGAAGTGAGTCAACGAGGGTTCCCAGGATGTTGTCTCTTGCATGTTAATCGATGACGTAACATCACAGTATGCCTTGAGGTAAGATGAATCTTGAATATTCAGAAAGAACAACCTTGAAGATTCGGATCTTCTGGGATGTGACGCTGTTTCACTGGGTGTGTAGTTCCCTGGATCGTAGTTCCTTGATCGTCAGGTCCAGGCCTTCTTCTTAGATTGCTTGCTCTAAAGATAAAAATACTACGTTATTCTTCTTGGATTTTTTGAAGTTAAAAGCACTAACTTATCCTTCAAAATGTCTCGTACTACATCCAGTGACATAGCATTACATCTCAGAAGAATTACTTATACAGCAGAACCGCTGCGCAACCCTCAAATCCTACAACAGAAACGGCGTATTTGGTACAGTGTAACGAAAGCTGTTTGATATTAAGTGTAACACCACCAGCTTAGAACAATGAAGAGAATTTGATGTTTATTGGACCGTGCATCATTGAATAACTGAAGAATAAAAAAACCAACTGGATGCTACTTGATATTTTATTGTACTTCTTATAGGCTCAACATGTTTCGGGCTCTACTATGCCCATCATCAGGCGCTCGCGACTATGATGTTGATTACCACATTGGTCGTTTCGTTCTTGGTTTGCTGTAGGTTGGAGGTTGGGTGCGGTTAGGCTGCAGTAGTGTCTGGGATGCAGGCTCAAGCATAACTGTTGTGCTTGAGCCTGCACCCTGGACACTACTGCAGCCTAACTGCACCTCACCTGCAACATACAGCAAACCAAGAACGACATGGCCAATGTGGTAAACATCATAGTCGCGAGCTCCTGATGATGGGCATAGTAGTGCTTGAAACGTATTGAGCCTATAAGAAGTACAATAAAATATCAAGTAGCATCCAGTTGGTTTTTTGATTCTTCAGTTATTCAATGAAGAGAAGTATTTGAATTAGTTGCTGGGGTTATATTCCTTGTACCCCAAGTTGAAATTTTCACATCATTACAATAAATTGTCCACGTCGTAACGTACGTGTAACATACTTCCAAAAGTACCCTACCCTGTTTCGTGGCAATAAATTGTTTCAGGCTAAAATAAATAAGACTTGCTCAGTTGGGCAGGACAGGCAAAAGTACTCTCTTAGCCTCAAGACGCCGACCAACCTCGTCCTTGAAACGCGGTGTTTTACATACCGTTTGACTTTTATTATATTTTAATTGGGAACACCAGACATTAGACAAAGTCAAAGAAGCTAATGATCTTGAATGTTAAATACCGTAATAAAATATAGTCTAGCACAACTTTTTAACAATATTTTATGAACTTACAGCTTTCAGCTACGTGTTTATGTTTCAGTTTTTTAGAGCCATTTGCAGGCTGAATCTAGGGGTGTGTATATATATAGCATTACCATTTTATGCGAAGTTAGGGTGTATGTTGTTGTGAAGACATCTCTGATTGAAGTATATATTGGCATTGCAATTATATATTTTTCGTTTTAGATTTTCGTACTGGTGGATGAGTGCTCGACTGGCGTCATTGTTTATAATTTTAAGGCAAGGCATCGCAATGTGTATATATACACCTTCCTAAATTCAGCCTGAAGATGGCTCTGAAAAAGCCGAAATATATAGCTGAAAGCTTTATTTATTTATTTTTTGAACAGAGGCATCACGATGTGCTCATAAACGTAATATAATATTAAATAATATGCGTCAGCACAACTACTTTATTACACAAGGTAATTACATAGGCTACATGTTTCGACTATTGTTCATTCATCTTCAGGCCTATTTTGTCAATTGAGTCACAAGATGCTATGCACACACTGGGGTCCCATCGTGTTTACATTTATGGAATACATAAAAATTAAATCATTTTTTTAAATTTAATATTATATTACGAAAGCTTTAAGTTCATAAAATAATCTTAAAAAGTTGTGTTAGACTATATTTTATTACGTTATTTAATTCATAGAGACAAAAACAAACGGGATGGTTTGCCTGAAAATGATAAAGATCTTAAATGTCGTATACTGTCGTCATAATCTTACATAAATGCACTCGTAGTCTCTACGAAGCATGTCACATGTTTCCCCCACTCCATACCCCCCCACTTCATCGCCCTAGAGAGCATTTGGTGAAGAGTGCAAATTTTTAAGCGAGTTAGCATAGTCGCGGAGAGTGTCTGTCACCTAGTTCGTGTCCGTCTCTAAGCTCGTTTGTACCCATGTGCAAGCGCGGCTCCCACTGGACTAATTTGTGTGAAATTTCATATTGTAGACTTTTATGAAGATCTGTGTAGCAAATCCAAATTTGATTACAATCGGACAAAAATTTCGGGCACTTTACATGAAGACCTAAGTACTTTTATTGTTACCGGGGACAAAACGGCCATAAAATCATTGTTGACAGCGAAATGTAGCGCGGAAACACCAAGCAACGCATTGTTGAATTTCCATGGCAACGTTTTAAATATTTATGACATTGTTATGTGGCTCAACAATACACAGAACTCATTGTTGCGTTGCCGTGGCAACAGTGGTTGCGCGAACGCATCACAGTGCCACGTTATACGTCCATTACACATTTTGTTATGATCCATGTCAATATTGTCCTCCGCCCTACATGTAGATATCCCAAATATTCTCATGTATTCGTATTCTGAATTAAAATTTCACATGTTTGTAAATGTTGCGTTTCCTGTTTACATGTCGTACGTCTCCTTCCCTTATTTCAGCTTCATCTATTTGATCATCGTTGCAGTATTTGGTACAAAGTACAAACTGTGCAGCTATTCCTGCAAAAAGAAAAAAAATCAACAACCAACTGAGTATCTTCTAAGCAGCGTCGGTTTGAAGCTATCGAAATTTACGCAGTTGCTTGAGCCTCGTGGTTCGGCCGTTCCCCGATTTCTGATTTCGTGTGAAACATATTTTGTGCTTAAATTCTTACGCCTGAAATGACACTTGAGGATTCCGAGCAGGTAGAGCCCCAAATTTATTTTTGCAGTGGGCCCAAAAATGTCTTAAGCCGATTAGTCTTCTCATGTGGTTTCGTAATGATGAAATACTTGCTCCATTATTTACTCCATGGAGCAGAGTCCGTCTTCAGAAACTAACAGATTTACAGCTAGTCAATAAATTCCCCGCATTTTATGGGACCCGAAAGTTCATTACCGCATTCACAAGTGCCCGCCACCTGTCCCTGCCCTGAGCCGTAATGGTGAAATATACGACTAAAATCTCGGATATCCTGTTTTAAATTTCCTTCCACTTCTGTCACCTTGAAGTCCTTCCAAAAAAAATTCTTCTCAGATTCATTTCAACTTTACGAGTGTCCTGTGTTTTTGTTTGTTGACTTCACACTATCTATAGAGGCAGTACAAGATAATTAATAATGTACTGTTGGGTATGCTACAACGAATGAATGCTACAACGAACAGTTTTTATAAATAAAATCAGGATACTACAAAGAACGCGGAGGAATACTATCGGCCGACGTAGCACGTGCGTGCACATGACGTCTCAGGACTTCCCGCTTTGATTAGAGCGACAGTCATCATCCTATTTATCATTTGTAAGATTCAGTTATTAGTTTTGTTCAGTTATCTGCTTATTTGCGTCTTTAGCAGTGAAAATATTTTTTAAAATTATTCTGCTATATAATTTTAGCCACGAGCCGGCAAAATAGAGTGAGAAAGCTATGTCGATGCTTTTATTAGGGAAAGTCTGTTCGTGGTTTTCACAAAGGAAAGATTGTTTATGCTTTTCAAATTTACATGTACAGTGTATAAAAGTTAAATAAATTAATTGTATATTATTTTACGCTTATATTTTTTATTTTGTATTATATTTTTCCTGTTTAAATGGTTGTGTTGGAAGGTAACTTCGGTCTAGGCTGTGGTCCTGCAACGGATTACCCCTAAATACCTATATATTTCAATGTATGCTAGAACGAACAGATGCTACAACGAACGACGTTCTAGAACCAGTTACGTTCGTTCTACCATACCCCAATGTATTTTGTTGGTTGTAGGTTAACCTGTCGTTCCGTGTTATGCAGTGATTTTTTAGGAAACGTCTTTCATATGTCACAGATTGTTCTTTTTTTATGCAGCATAGCAAAAACTTTTATTTTTTATTTCAGAAAGCCGAAATATTTTCACGGCGAACTACAAAACATAGCAGCCCTCGATCAAAAAATTATCACAACCACATTCAGTGTTCTCATACAGTTTCAAAAATAATTTTGACGTAATTTGTCTACACTATGTGCATTCAAGGCATGAAAGGATGTTGGAGGAAGTACTTAGACACAGAGCTTAGTTTCGTAATGTCGATAAAAATGATGAAATCTGTGATAGCGTGTGATATCTTGACATGATGTGCTCTGACAGCAGTACAGCTCATGCTACGAATTAATCTAACATTAGGTCATAATTAAATGCAGAAGGACAATTTCTTCTGGTCTTTAACATTCTTGGGAATTTCTAATTACGCATTCGATATTTATGGAGGCTGAAATCCGTTGATCGAATTAAAAAGATTTAAAAACTGAGACGATTAAAACACGTTATTATCCAACAGATGCACAAATATATAATTCATAGATACAATAAGAATTATTATAAAATATTTAAAATTGCTCCAACATGTTTCGGATCACAAGGGATCCATCATCAAGGAGCTCTATACAGTGCTTGGCTAAAATTACAGTAATGGTTCTATCTTGTCCGTTGATACGGACGTAGTCGGTGTTATGGCAGCATATTTGCTGTATGCGGTACACACACGCACCACGGGTAAATATGCTGCCATTAACACCGACTACGTCCGTATCAACGGACACGATAGAACCATTACTGTAATTTTAGCCAAACACTGTATAGAGCTCCCTGATGATGGATCCCTTGTGATCCGAAACATGTTGGAACAATTTTAAATATTTTAAATATTTTATAATAATTCTAATTGTATCATCGACTTATATATTTGTGCATCTGTTGGATAATAAAGTGCTTTAATCGTCATTGATGCACGGTGCAAACATGAACAAAATAATACTGAGACGAGTTTATTCCAGGAAAACTTGGTCCCGTGTCTGTATATTTTTTTTGACGTTTATCCTAGTTTTATCATAGCATTTTTGTGATTTATCCGGACAATATTTAAGAATCTGTCATGGTATTAATCACCACTTATTCTTTTCGTCATTCATTTATGTTCGTGTGTTTAATGTTGACATTTTATTTCACAATGATATTTTTCACACGTTTCATTAATGCATTTTGTCACACTCAACATCTTTTCTCAAGTTCTCACGTTCATTTCTCGAGGTTCACACACACACACTATAATGCGACATTAAGGGACGCACGGGAAATTATTTATTGCCCACTGAGAGTGTAACTTTTTCTTAGTTCGTGACGTATTATAGGGTACTGGAGTCTACTTTGACAATTCTTACTTATAATTATGTTCGGAAAAGGCACAGACGGTGTCTTCGTAAACCTCCGTCCCTTCTGTACGGACTTAATTTTCGTTATGTTATTTATTATATAAACCAACTCATTACAGAGCTTCATTCTTGTTTTTGTTAAAAAGTCTGTTATTTTGTTAATTAGAGTAAAGAATACAGATGGCGTCATGGGAAGGGAAGATTCCTTTTCGGATATTCATGGGGACAGGCAAATAGAGGGAGGAAGTGAGTTTCTTGGCACGAAATGCTGCCAGAGGGTGAATGTCTCCGGAAGGACTGCCCAAACGCTGACTCTAGGGTGAAATGAAAGATCTTAATTGTTTTGTGGGCCTTTGTGGGGGTGACCACAAGAAGCTGCAGTATGTTGAACCTCCAGTGTTCTCGTCACACGTTTCAGCTACTTCTCCCAGCACCCGTTCTTTCTCAGAACGATCCTGATATCATCTGATGAACCCCGGAAACAATCCGTCCTGCATTCAAGATCAGCGCAGTGTTCGTTTACTGGATCGAGTAGATATCCAGTGCATCACAGCTGACGGCAGTCAATTCAAATGCATTTTCTTGAGTTCAGATATGCATTTACTAAATCGGAGTGCTTATTTCCTTGAAGGTTTTGGATGCCGTCGTTGAATTCACGCATGCATTTTCTTGAGTTCACACATGCAGAGCCCAAGTACATATGTGTATTTCCCTCCAGAAGTCAGTGGGCTGTTGCTGCCTTGAATAATTATTGTACCAACGATCCTTACGTACCGATAACAAGTAATCATATGAGCACGATGGATGTCATGGTCACTGTAATTAGCAGGCGCTTTTGCTTTGTATGTACTGTGGTACAGTCCTTCAAAAAAAGAGACGCAGATATCTTCAGAACTTACAGTTCTTCGTTGGCAGATCCTTATCACTTCCCGTACACGAGGTGACCCACTTTTCAGTGCTAGTAGTAATGGGGATGTAGGTGCTGTGGGTGTCCCTAACTTATACACAGCAATAATACATTTCTTTAAGGGTGCATTTACCGTTACAGAACATGCAAATTTTAACCCAGTTCAGTTTTCGTGACTAAAATGTATGCAGACCGCAGACTTCTGGTCTGTCTCCCCACCCCGCCCCTCCTCGTTCTTCTTTATTTCTTTAAATTCAAATTACAGGGCTTTGAGGTTATTGTTCGTTCTTTACATTTGACTAGTTGTAAACTTCTTACCAAACTAGTCTTGTATTGATTCAGTCAAAGGTGTGTTGTCCTATTGTGAAATTATTTTTGCACGTGTAAAGTATCCAGTTATTTTATTTATTGTTTTATTATTGTTATTTACTAAAATTTGTCAACCATTCCAATTTTTTTGTTAAAATCAGACAAAAAATAATCAACACTTTACGTGATGGCGTACGCACATTTGTGACTACTTCGTTTACCTTGGTTACCAAGGTTACCGGTATTCCTGTGGCTACTTTCAACTGTTTTGCTTCTTAAAATCCGTAATTATTACCTCCTGTGGTCGGTAAGGTAAACTTCATTACCTTGTTACCTTGGATATTAATGTTACCGCCGCTTTTCTGGTTACCATGGTTATCACCGTTACCAGTGTTCCTATGGCTACCATGGCTACTTGTACTTCCATGGTGACCTTGGTTACCAAGTTTACGGACCTTCCATGGTTGCTATGGTTACGCAATTATGCCGTAAGTGTTTCGCTGAGCAGGATTTTTCCATCCCTTTAGTACACACGCACTTGAATTTGTTATAAATTTTAGACTTTACTTAGAACTAGTTGAAGAGGGCATTTTATTCCCCTACCCATATGCACACCTAGAACCGTTAACATAATTAACTAATCATATTAGACGTAGCTCGTTTTGTGAAGGGTGTTCTGATTGCCAGGGGGGAACGTTTGAATGGAGAGAAAAATTAGCATAAATATTGGTTTATGAATCTTATATTTATTGGACCAACTTGATGTCACTTGCTATTTTTATTTCACTTCTTATGCGCTCAACATGTTTTGGACATTAATACATCCATCATCAGGAGCTTACGACAATTCTGTTGAATTACCACATTGGTCTTGTGTTCTTGGTTCGATGTGTGTTGTTGGTGTTTCGGTTGCAAGCTGAAGCCTGCAACGCGGATACCACTCCAACCCAACCACACCGAAACAGCAACACACATCGAACCAAGAACACAAGACCAATGTGGTAATTCAACAGAATAGCCGTGAGCTCCTGATGATGGATATATTAATGTCCGAAACATGTTAAGCGAAAAAGAAGTGAAATAAAAATAGCAAGTGACATCAAGTTGGGTCTTTTGTTTTCAACTACTGGTTTATGAGTTTATTGGAAATACATATTAGTGTTTCCAGTAGTTGTGTTGCTCTTGACGTATAAATGTATGCACATTCTCACCCTTTTCCCGAATTTGGCGTATGACTGTTAGAGACCTTAACATCCCGCTGTCTCCAATGAGGTGCAAACTGAGAGTGTTTAATTGTTTTGTTCTAACTAAAGAAATCCCATTAAACTGACTACGTTCCAAATCACGTCGTTGTCAAACAGAGATTTAAATTCAGACTCTGTTACCCGAATTAGATAAATTCTGACTATAACACAGTTTTTCGCGTAATTTCTGTATATTTCAAAACGTGTAGAAGACGCTCGATAGAAGGCACTTCTCCATTCATTCTTTTCCTGTCTGTAATAGAAGTCCGTTTTATGTCTTTTTTTTACGTGACAGTGGGTGTTATAGAATCTTTTAGCCTAGTGATAGAGATGGTGTTTCATATTTTAACTTTGTTAAGTGTTTGAACTAGGGAAGGTTCTTATTATGACTCAGTTAACAAAGTAACACGGGGAAATGATGAAACTCTGCACAGATTACGTACTTTCCAACAGATTACGCAAGGGCATCGATTAGAGAGGTTACGGCTTTTAAAACTCTGTTTACTTTTATTGCGCCATTACATTATCGTGGACGAAGGCCTTTCAAATTGAGCCACACCTACTGCTAAATTTAAAGATGATGATGCGACTGCATGTATATCATGCTTAAGTTATGTCTGTCTTGCAGAAGTGCCACGATTAATTGTTATTTGTTTAGCAGATGCGGTATCGACTGGGCTGTATAGGTTCTTTGCCACGAGGTCAAAGACGTCTGTCAGTCTGTACTGATGTTGTCCGCATTTTACCGAATTTCGTCAATTTTCTGAACACAGGACTTCTTGGAGCCCAAGAGTCATTCTACAGGTCAGCCAGGTCCAATCCCACGTGTGTTCGTTTCGTTTCAGAATGTTCAGGAAGGTACATTGAAACGTTTTACCCGTGAACAATCCTGTACACGCATGACAAAGCTAACTGCTGCATTCCATTTCAATTGTTCTGCTGGTAAACTGTAGTTTCGTTTATGTTCTCGGTGCTAGCAGAATCGTGTGTTAATACGCTTTGTTGTAGCAGTTAATTTGCAGATGAACGCAACACATCAACCATGAATCCCTATTTCGCACAAAACTTTCTAGTGCCTCGTGCAAAAAACAGAGGGTTTTTTTTCCCCCACTTCCCATGTATGACTTTTTCCACTTGCAGTTAGTAGTGAGGGGGGCGTGAAGGTTTTGCAGTATCTGAGGTTACCGACCTTTTCTTCACAGCAGTTATCAACGCCGCACCAGCAACAGTAATTTGGAATACTTCATTTTTAGACCGTGCACCGAACTTAACTGAAATAAATTTTGCTTAGTCCTTGTACACGTAACTTAAATATGCCACAATTATTTCCATTATAATTTTGCCATACATGTTTTGATTTGACAGATCATCATCAGGGAGAACATTTCCCTATATACATATATATATATATATATATATATATATAGTCACACACCGCGGCTAATATATATATATATATATTTATTTATTTATTTATAACCCGTGGTAAGTGATTGGGTGAATCACACTTAGATCCACAGTAATTGGCCGTAATGCATAACGATGTGACATGATCACAGTAATCGACAGTAGTCGACAGTAGTCCACCTGGATCGAGAACAGTCGAAAACAAGCGTCAGTAATCGACAGTAATCCGTAATTGATGTTTATAGTTAATAATCGATACTAATTGATCCTGATGTATATTTAGTGACAGATAAAATTAACGCTGGGATTGTTGTAAGATAAAGGAATGGAGAGATGAAACAGGCTGTGGAGGAGCAAGTCAGTGTGATGGCAGCGCATGTACCCAACTTAATAATAATAATAATAATAATAATAAACAGGGGTACAATTGGACAAAAAACACTGGTATGAACATGTACCAAAATCAGTAGAAACAAGTCAAGGAGGCAAGGTAACCATATTGTGGAACCAACAAATACAAACTGACAGAACTATCCCCAGCAACAAACAAGACATTATAATCCGTGATAATGAAAAGGCAACATGTATGTTAATAGACGTTGCAATCTCAGGAGACAGAAATGTGATTAAAAAAGAAGCCGAGAAGACTCTGAAATATAAAGACCTTACAATAGAAATACAGCGCATGTGGAATGTAAAAACAAAGGTGATACCAGTAATAATAGGGGCGACTGGGACTATTTCAAAGTAATTTAGAAAATACGTGAGCAACATAGCAGGAAATCACGAAGTCAAGGAACTCCAGAAAACAGCCATATTGGGCACTGCACACATACTTCGGAAAGTACTAATGTAAAAATACAATAGATTCAACACTGGAACTAACGATATAAGCACCATGAATAGTAAC
>Ga0123354_10007123_pt1 | contig 16747 bp, 9 predicted proteins | sample TergutLab28metaG_2_FD_97872 | JGI IMG/M metagenome (GOLD analysis project Ga0123354, IMG submission 97872) | Labiotermes labralis P4 segment gut microbial communities from Petit-Saut dam, French Guiana - Lab288 P4 | ecosystem: Host-associated > Arthropoda: Insects > Digestive system > Gut ...
AAGTATTTAACAACAGTCCTCAGGGAAATCGACAAAGAGGACGACCAAAGAACAGATGGCAGAAGTGTGTAAAAACAGATATTAATAAATGCAAAATTACAAATTGGAAAGAGAGGTCAAGAAGCAGTGCTGACAGTGATGTCCATGCAGGAGGCAAACGTCCACATTGGACCATACTGCAACAACAGCAACAGCAACAACATCATCATCATCATGAGGAGGAGGAGGAGATGATGATGATGATGATGACTACGACTTGACTAATACACCAACAGTCTACATAACTTACTGACAATTTCCCAGCAGCAGGTCTGCCCTTAGCAGGAAATATTTATTCAGGCGCCCAAGACAGTTATTTTGGAACACAACCTAATCCATTTCATATTCTCACCTGAAGAACCGAGCCTGCTGCCAAACGGGCTGCCTGATAAGAGCCTGGATGCAGGTAGACTGAACGAAAGTCATCCTGCTTTTTGGTAAGCTCCTGCAACTTCATGTTGGCAGTCTCCTGCATCAGGTTTATGTGTTCCTGGGTGTGCAGAAGCAGCAGTTCCTCCTCCGTCACACAGCGTGCCTGCATCACAAGATTGAATACCAAATTCAGTGGAAGGGGGGGGGGGGGATGCAGTTCAATTACACAATGTTTTGACAATGGTGTGTTGAATTCTGAAACAATCTCCTCTTTGGACTTATTTGTTGTTGGATAATAATTCAGATGTGACCTGTCTGGAAGCCAACTCTGCTTCAACGTTCATGTGTTGAAACAAACCTATTAGGTGGGCTCCTTAGATAGAGCCCAGTGCCTTGGAACAGCTCAGTATGGTCAAGCCCAACTTCTTCTTCTACTTATAATTCTTCTTTGGCACTTGGGCCCATTTTTGGGTCACAGCTTCCTCCATCTCCTTCCTCCAACCTTCTCTGTACCTTGCTGCAGCCTTCCAGTTCTGTATCTTCATCAAATCTATGGCTTCCCTCAAAACAGCACCCCTCCATCTTCCTCTAGGCTTTTCAATGGGCCTTCTTTCTCTGAAACATCTTTCCATTACTTTTTTGGGGGGGGCAAGAATCATCTGTCCTTACTGTGTGGCCAGCCCACAAGAGTCTCTTCAGGAATAAAAATGTTGGAAGTGCAACACCATCATACAATGCAGATCTCCTCATTGCACCTACGTTTACACACCCCTTGGCCTATGTAGGCCCTAATATCTCTCTGAAGACTTTTTTAATGATGTCAATCATATTGATGGCTTTCTGAGAAAGAGTCTCTGTTTCACTACCACACAGGACAATGCTGTGCATTACTCCAAATCTCCAGCTGGTGTCATAATGCCTGATCAGTGATAAGACAGAGTGACAAGCTCTATTAGCACTTTGAATTCAGCTCCAGATTTTCTATATTGCCTAGCATTTTTCTTCAGGCACCTTCTTCTGGATTGATGACCCATCTGATAGGTTCATTTCAAAATTGGAAGACAAAAGCAGATGCCTGCCAAACTGCTGTGTTTTATGTATTATTTGATTATGGATACAGTCCAAAACAAGGAAATAGTTTTGGAAAACAAATGTGTTTAGGCTCTGGAAAAGCGTTGTTCCTTCTGAGACACAAATTAGTGAGATGTGTCTAACTGGCCATACAATCTATTAACTACACAGTCTTCACAATTTCCATAATGACAAGATCTTTGAAATATGCAACTTTCATTATGCTAATCTTGTACATGAATGGAAGGCAACATGCAAAATATATATGGAGGTGTATTACACACATATCTAATAATTGTATTAGTAATTTCAAAACCTACACTGTCTACTAAACCTTTAGAATCCTAAAATGCAGTCTTAAATATACATATTTACCTTTAGCAGGTGGCATCTTTTTAACAATCCATATTCTTCATGTCTGGAAAATATGGCTGATATTCGCTCTGGTTTCTCTGGATGACCTCTGAAAACAAGTCATGAGAACTATCAGACACTAAACATACCTTTATAAATAGTAAAGTAGTTAATTAAGCAGAACTCACCATCTTGGTAACTTTCAATACTCTACAATAAACAACATTTATGTGATGATTTTGCAGGTTTCTGAGGATGAATCTACAATGTATGGGGTAGTATCCAGAAGTACCATATGGTAACTTATCTATTTAAATGTGATTTTAAAGATGTTTCACCTTCATTAACCTAAAATGATCATAACTGCCTTTGAAAAATATTCACATAGGAATATAAACTCTCAGATCTTCCAATTACACATTTTCTCATTAAGCAGCATTTTCAAGGAATGCAAATACAATGGAATTCCTATATAAAGTTCTACAATTGTATGTTCTATTTCAATTTTCCAACGTAAAATATCTCAATGTCACATTCCCCCATTTATTAAGATTTCCTTAGTTTAGGATTCAAATCCACCGCTTTTCAAAGAAACCTTCATTGGGAGACACGGGGTGCACTGTTAACTGGACTATATCTGTACGTATCTTATACAAGAGTTGAACTACAGTTTTTTTCATAAATAACTTACGGATCAGCGATGTTCTTGTGCTTCATCATTTGTTCGTCATACACAAGGCAGACTCTGTGTGGAGGGAATGCTAACTTTGTGTTTGCTATGAGAAGATTCAGTCGTGCAGTTACATCATCTACAAACTGCTGGCTCTGCACTGGATAGCAGTTTCTTGTGGCAAACTGCTCCGGTCTGTCATCTGATCCAAGGAACTTCACTACTGGCATGTGATGTTCTTCTTGTTCTGGCAATTTCTTGTTCGATAAATTACTTACAGCATGAACACTGTACTTGTCTTGGAATTGGTAACACTGCCAGAAGTCTCGGTGAGTGTATATCACATTGAGGATCGTCTCACGTATCCTAAAACAGTTTCAAATTAAGTTCTACCTATGCACCCACAAAGCAAATTTATCAAATCAAGATATATGAACACACATCACCTTAATTAATACACTGTGATGAATAACTGATTAATTAGTTTAAATGAATGATTAAATGTTTTATTTCACAAAGACTCATACCTTATGGCATTAAACCCACCTGAGAAAGAAAATCAAGGCTGAAACATCACATGAATTTTGTGCATTTTAGAATGTATAGCTGGCACTTTTGAGTTCTAAAAGTTAAAGGTTAAAGTTCACTCTATAACCTGCCATGAAAGCACAAAGGAGTAGAGGTAAAGCTCAACTCTTCCTGTAACATCAGCACTACATGCGGGTGGGTGGTTAATGCTATGCCCCACCTACTTTAACCCCAGGAATGGCCCAGCATCCATTGTAAAAGAGGCTGGGTGAGCCACATGGATGGTCTGGATGGCTGCAAAAAATCTCATCTCCACCATGATTCCATCACCGGACCATCCAGCCCGTAATGAGTCACTATACTGACTACACTGTCCTGGCACACCATATTGTCAGTTTTTACAGTTTACACTGAGGCTTACTTCAGTACTGGCAATTCTGTTCACTGGTGTATATTCTCCCAATGTACCAACCAACTCAGAACTCAGATTTCAAGTAATATATGTATTTATGGACTCATTCATTATTTTATAATTCCTGATATGGAATAATTAAGCATTTACTTAATTAATTATGGGTAAATGATAGTCATTAAAAATTTGACTTTTTGACTGCCTGACTAACTAACAATTGTTCCTTTTTCTCAGTGCTTGTATTCACATGAAACAAAAAAGTATGTAAGTAGTGAGTCACTGTGAAATTCACCTATCATCATAATTTTGTGCATACAAGCCCCTCTCTTAAGAATACATTCATTTATTCCCCATACAATGGGTTTTATTTAAACAACACTCATGATGCCAGACAAATGAGAAAGCATATGTGAAAAATCAAAGATGCCCAGGAACTATCTACACAGACCGACTCCACAGAGAGTTAATAATTTGCTAGAATTGCACACAGCCCTATTCGATAATGTTGTGGAGCTGTTAGTGTGGAAGACTTCTCCTAGTTTTCATTAAACATAAGTACAGGATAGCTTCTGTAGAATCACGAACAATGCACACGTATCTGTTGCTGGTATTAAGATGTCACAGAGTTTAAGTGCTACATACCTACACATCTAAAATGCACAGTGCTTATGCATGGGAAAAACTATATACTTACTACCACAACTACTGAAATAACACAGCAGATATCCATTCACACAGGGGTGATACACAATAAAATTCTAAAGACAATATATGGTATGTAGGAGTAAACAGAATAAAGAAATTTATATAAAAAAAGAAGGTACATAATTTTACCTAGTACTATGCAATTTGCTAAAAATTTAAACTTTAACATCTTAAATAATACTGATTAAGCCAAGAAGGATGAAGTAGGTGAGATATATAGCATGAATGCAAAAACAACAAGTCCTTACAAATTTCAATGGGACACACCATTTTGAAGTCCTAGGCATGTGTTGATGGACACTATTAAAATGGACTGTAGAAAAATATTTATAAGTCATGAAGATGTAAACTGGCTTAGGATCAGGTCTTAAATTGGGCCTGTGTGAATGAAGTAATTAACAGCAATTAATTTAAAACGTATAAACTGCACATAGAGGGCCTTGCATGAAACAATCTGTTGATGTGGATTCATTGTTTCACCATTATGACCCTATGCTGTTGGTAATCATATAACACAGTAAATAATAACTCACCCTTCACAGGGGCGTCCCTGACTGGAAAGCAGAGGACAAGGGTCACCAAGAAGTGCTCTCAGAGTCAGTGCTGCTCCCTCAGCAAGGGATTGAAGACAGTAACCCCCCTGAAGACACAGAGATAATTGCAGGGCTGAAATGAATATGTCTGACAAAATCAAGTGCTTATAATAAATGAACCAGTTGGTTTTATGATCATTAAAAAAGTATGAAATAACAAAACTGAAGGTGTTATTAAGTTCTGTCACAATCCCAGGAAATTTTTCTGCACACTCTGAAGAAAACTGGTAATTAAATGTTTCTGAATGCTCAATGACTGAAGATTCTTATACATTTTAAAATATTCACGACAAAATTTAATTTAAAATTAACATGGCCACCAAATGTGTTTTATGAATAATGCAAGATGTCAGAAGTAGCCATATTTGAAAGTGTCATGAAGTCTTCCTACCTCAAGATTTATTCTCTCTGTACACCATGAATAAAATTAGTATCAGAATATTTTTACACACAATAAATGAAGGTCACTGTATGTCCTGAAACATCTGTACCCTCTTACACTAGATCCAGACAAGCATTTGGTTAGTAGTGCTATGCAACTGAATATACAGGATGCTAGTTTCAGCAATAATGTAAGCATGTTGGTTGTGTATGACAATGCTCTGCAACAATTTTACAATACAAAGTACATGAAAATATTCTCACATGTATCAAATGTGAATTAACAATGACAGTCCACACTTTTTAATTCTATTTCTATCCTGTAAGCAAGTGAGGGAAGAAATATACATTTATCTAAGAAGCCGGAAACAATAATGACTTCTGAAGAGGGTTTCAGTGTCAATTCTCACAGAGTAAGAGCAATTAAGAATTTCAATAACTTTGTGTTGTCTTTTTCATGTTAGGGAGACAATGAGAGATGTGTCAAAATTTATCTAATGTTACCTAGTTTTTGTTATGTGACAGCATACATGAATGAGAATGTCAATAAAAAAACAAGTTGTGAAGATATGAATTGTATTCATCTGGTTGAAAATTGGGTTGAATGTCAGATTTTGTGATCATGACAAAGAATCTTTGAGTCATGCAAATGGATGTCTTGATCAGCAGAATAACATGAAAAATTAAAACTGTTAAAAAATACACTATACCATGGAGTTACAATTTATGATGAATATGACTATGACAGAAAATATGTTATTCATGGAACACATTAATATTAATTTCTACAATTCTGTACCACCTTGTTCTCACTTCCTACAACAACACATACCTCAAGTACAACGGCTACTTTTCCCCCAGCGAGACACAGCAGCGAGTTCAGAAGGTGAGCGTAGCATGCTGGTGTCACCTCCATCTCACCCTACAATTTAAAACACACTGACCATTATACCTAACTGGAACAACTTCCAATAAATCACTAAACCTTTATTAAGCAAATCATCTTTATTCCTTGAACCCTTCCACTGTTATGGATGAAACAAATTTTTTTAAAAACTGAATGCTGTAGGAGTTCTTTATTGACTTTGAGAAGTTCCCCACTGAGGAGTTAGAAATATAAGGAGCTGGTGTATTACATACACACTTTATTTAAGAGGGAGGGATGAAACACTGCACTGACATACACATTCTGACAGATAAATACTAACACACAGCAGCTGTTTGCCACATGTCTTCATTAACAGTGAAAGGGCTAACAAAATTGTAATTGTTCAAATACTTCAAAATGGTCCTTTTAAAATTCTTTACAATTTACTGTCCACATAGGCAACAACAATACATGCATCCATGCAAAAGGTCTCTTACAATACCTATTTTGGTTTTTAGTTTAGAATGCTTTAGTTAGTACACAATTGGCTTCATTTTACAAGCTGTACAAGATTATGAATCTTAAAGAATTTTCTGGCTATGATCCAACCTGTGATGAGAATACAGTGAGTGTTATGGGTTGTTAATTTCCAACATTTGACAGAATTAAAACATCCAACCTCATTTTTCCATTATGGTAAATCTTATCTTAAAAGATACTGAAAACAATATACAGTTTATGTGGAAGAAATTGATACATTTTTATCAGTAACATATTTCCTTTTCTTTAGCTTATGTTAGTTCCACACAAAATGGTTACAGAGAATCAGGAACATGTGTAATGCCTGCAACAGCAAAAGCTGCATCTGAAGCTGGATGAACTACAAGTATGAATGTACTTAATCTGTGTTTACAATCTTTACAGATAAAAATGTTCTATATTATAACAAAATACACATTTGACATATAACATTTATCTCATCAATACAAGTAAATGTGTGTGAAACATTCCTCAATTTTGGGTATACTTAATGGGAAAAATAAACATTTACTTGAACATTTCACTCGCTTCTCAGATTTAATTTGCCAACAAATATTGTTCTTGCACTTTTATGAGTATCACACATAGTTTCATATAAACCTAAACATGTGTTCAGAAACTATAAAATGGAGGAACATGCAGTGCATTCATGTAGCGTATACATGCATGAAAGTCACTGTTTTATATAAATAAATCTCTTGATGTAAGTAAACAGCTGAAAGCTCATAAAATTTCTGAGGTTAAATTAATGGTAAATACATGCCCTGCTATAAGGTGTACTGGGGTTTCTTCCATTTTGTTCATGGCCAAAAAAAACAGTTTCTTTCCTTAATAGCAAGGCCCAAGTTTCACACCCAACAAAATGACAGGCAAAATTATAGTTTTGCATATTTTAATTTTTACATTCTTAGGAAGCATATGGATGACACAAGACTCTGGACCAAATGGTAACAAGCATTCCTAAATTTAGTTTTAATTTCTTCGAGCATGCGATCTTTGTTTGTTACTGTCATTCCCAAATATATGAACTCTGCCACATTTTTCAAGGATGATCAGTTTGTCCTGTATTATGTATGTTCACAAGACATGAACATATATGTAGCTTGCTCAGCATTTAATTCTAGACCAGGCTCCTTACTAGTGACTAATAAAGCTTCAGTGTTTTTTTTGCCAGTATGGACCATATTTGTGGGCTGGGTAGTTCAGTCGGTATAGCAACTGACTATGGGCTGGACAGTCCAGGATCGAATCCCAGTGGGGACGAGATTTTCCGCCTGTCCAGACTGGCCCTAGGGCCCACCCAGCCTCCTGTACAATGGGTACCGGGTCTTTCCCGGGGTAAAGTGCGGCCGGGGCGTGCTACTGACCACTCACCCCCTTCTAGTGCCACGGTCATGGAAGAGTAGAGCTATACCTCTACCCACCCTCTGGGTCACACTGGGCCTGTAACGGGATCATTTTACCTTTACCTTTATGTACCATATTTACTCAAATGCAAGACGTGGTTTTTTCCTTAAATTTGGCACTTAAATATGTGAGGTCATCTTAAATTCATGTATGAAATGCTGAACTGGACTGTGCCAAACCAGACCGTGCAGAGTCAAACCAAGGCCCGCATTGCCTAATCATCATGAGATATGCACTCTGCTGAGATATTAGGCAGCAGAGAGTGGTAATCCCTTACTGACGTTTCAGGACAATGTATCAGTCCCATCTTCAAGGGTCAAGAAACCGAAAAGAGAGAACAGAGCATGATAGACGTTAACTGGCACAGCCCTAGTTTATAACGAAGCATGACATTTTGAAAACCAGCTTTGTTTCCGTTTCCAGGCAAAGAAGCACTTAACCTGGTGGACCCCTTACAATGAGTTATTCTCATTCCCTGGGCACCATATAAACAGTAACTTGTTAAGATATGTATCTGAGAACAGATGTAGTCCAAGGGTAGTAACAGGAAAATGGCTATTAAAAATTAATAATTAATTACAAGTCTGAAAAATAAAACCTGGACCAATCCACAAATTAAAAGTCCTAATCAGACCACAGACATAACAAAAAAATCCAGAACACTATAGTTAAATTAACACCACTAACACCATATGTGGAGAAAACTGTGCAACTTCTTTGTTCAACATGAGGGGTTCTAAGAAATGCTGTATATGCACTGCAGTGGATGAGACTGATGATGATATGTTGTGGAATGACACTGAAGAGGATGGGAATGTTAGGAGCCAGTGTATGGAAGACGAAGGCACTGACTGTGAAGATGAAGACAGTGACACTGACGGGTAAAGATAGATAAAAATCTGACATGCTTGGTGTATTAAGTGTATGAAATTAGTAGTAAAATATTTTTTTTTAGAATACATTTTATTTTTGTGGGGTCATCTTAGATTTGAATAAATACATTTTCCCATGGAAGACATGTTTTTCTTGGGGGTCACTTCAATTAGAATTGTCTTGCTTTTGGGTAAATACAGTATGTTTTCACCCCATAATCATCTTCAGCATGGGTAAGAAGCTGATTTGTCCCATTCAGTTTCAGGTCCTCCTGGTTTGCCTGGACATTCCTAACAGCATATTATAAAACAAAGGTAAAAAGCAATGGTAACAAAGCATCTTTGATATTAACTAAAGAATGAATTCAACAAAACTTGCTCAGGCTTGCAACAGCATCAGGTGGTTAAACAGCAGGTAAACCAAAGTTTCAAAAACCATGTCTGTTTTCATCAGTGGCCCAAGAAAGTTTTAATGAAAGCATTTTCCATTTCAGACTGGCCTGAAGCGGAAATATATCAAATGTTTACCAATGTGGACTTTACTATAGGTTCAATTTAAACACACTGTGGTTAACCTAAATGGTTGCATGATACAACAAACTCAATGAGAATATTATAAAAAATGTTCCCTCCTAACTAACATATAAACTTTTATGAAGTTCATAACTAGATGACGTATTGCCTGCCCCACTGTATTCCCATTTTTTGAAGTATTTTAAGAATGCAGGATACAATCAGTAGCTGATATGTTACATCAAAATCCACGTTGAATATCCCCAATAATTTCACATACACAGAGAGTTAGCCTGGACAGAAGAACAGTGATATGCCTTGATGATTACCAGAATCTCTTTTATCAGCCTTCTTATAAATGGTAGTAAGACTGCCTTCTTCCATATTGAGGCAATTCTTCCATATTCGAAAACAGAATAAATAAGTTTATGGATCTCAAAACTTACCGTTCAACCTAAAGCTTGAAACAGTTCTCATGGAATTTAATCGCTACCTTGTGATTTACACAATTTGCCACTCTTCAATGCTATATCTCCTCTACATTAAATGGAGGTAAGTGGACAGCCTCTGTACAGCATGAAATGGTCAAAACACCAAAGTGTACTGGTGCATGGTTGTAAAGCTACAAGCATTCTCAACCTGAGCTACAACAAGGGGGACTGGCTAGCTTAACTCTGGTCACATTCATCCCTAAGAACACAGTTCCTGGTACCATGAGATAGGAGATTTGGTGATGAACAGAATTTGGATCCCAAATGTCCAATTATGCATGGAAAAGCAGCATACATTAGTAATCATCTACTTGTAATAAAAAGCATTTCTTTATTGACATTTAAAAAACTACCTTCTCATCTCCAAGGGCAGAATCATAGCCAGCAGACACTACTACAAGTTCAGGCCCAAACTGAATGGGGGAAGAAAAAAAGAAAAAAAGAAAGAAAAAAAAAAGGAGAGAAGAAGAAGAAGAAGAAACATTACTGACTACAGAATATAATCCATCAATCAGACAACACAGCAACTATGAATGGACTGGCAAAATGTGTTCACATATATAAAATCTTAAAGTCTCATGGTGACCAAATATAAATAAATCTTTGCAGGGAATAAGCCACAATGAGAGAAATACCTGTATTTTATGCCTTATACCAATTCTTCTACATGCTCAACCATTTTTGAGGAATTTATATAGTATACAAATCATACTAGATTAACAGCACCTACAATGTGCTATTCCTTATACTGGATTAGCAGCAACTACGATGTTCTTTCCTAACAACTTTTAATGCATACACCTAACAATACAATAATATCAGTAATATATTCAAAAGCATGCTTCACTGCCTCAACACACAGATGGTCAGTTGCAGATAATTGCTGAAATGTCTGTTAATAAAACTACGGCAAACCTCAGGACAGCCAAGTGCAGCATCATAACCAGCCGACACCAGGATCAGCTCTGGCTGGAACTAAAATACAGCATGATAACAGTAAAACTGTACATTAACACATCCAGACCAGAAATGGCAGTCAGCAGATACCTCTCACTGTTTTGTCAATACAAAACAGGTAAAATAGTCTCTCAACAGTCAGGCTATGACATTCTGAATTAAAATTTGTCTGTACACATGTAACAATAGTTCAGGGTGTGGTGACAGCAGTGAGATCACATTCAATCCTGTTTTGTAGTCTCACAGATAAATGATTAAATGCATCAACTACTGCATCAATTAATTAAACCTTTCACAGTCAGGTTTCCCACTAAGCATGTCATGTTTCAGAACAATGTTTGTCACAAGTTACAGAAAGATTATGGGTAAAATGCCAATCAGTAGGCAAATTATCCAGGCCTCCGTTACTACAGAGGCCTGGATACAAGTGAAAGCTAAAGATACAACTGTTGTTCATTAAGCACCATGCCATAAAAGGCATATGGGGAATGGAAGAATGGGTTCCCTGCATTTGTAAGCTTGGCATTAAATGGAGATAAATAGTCAGTTTCACACTTTGGCCACTCTACTCCGGGGAAAGAGCCCCTTGTAGTCAGTGAATAGGAGGTTAAATCTCCTGGCCCTGCCAAGACTCAAACCATGATTCCTCAGTCTATATGCCAACAGAGCTATTCTGGTTCCTTATCCAATAGAAGTAAATATATATATATATATATATATATAAAGAAACTCTTGCTACACATCATAATGTTTTGGGAAACAATAATACTACCTATTTATAAAAAGAACAAATTAGTTTTAAAGTCATACATCCCATTGTGTTCTTGTGGGATTAGTTCATAGACAAAATAAAAACTGTTAACACAACTAAAACTCTGGTAGTCTTTAATGTAGCTACATGATTTAACCTTGTAAGTTCCTCATCAGGCTACCATTCAGTAAGGTCAAAATACGTAGCTACGTTAAAGAATACCAGAGATTTTTTGTGTCAATGATTTTTATTTTGTCTACTAACTAAGAACAAATTAGTACTTGAAACGTAACAAAACAAAAATGTTCAACTCTGTTACTGTTCTGTGGCATGCTCAGAATGAGCTGTGGAAAATTTCTGCACCCAACTGCCAGCTAGTAGTGCCACAGGTTACGAAACACACACTAATATCCAGCCACAAATACAGTATTTACTGTCACACTTAGACTGGAGAGTGGGTCACAGAAGCCTAAAGCTTCAGAAGCAACCCTGAAACAAAACATATATCAACACTCTCTTCAGTAAAACTATACCTCACTGGCCATTGGAAGAAGAACTTGGTGGAAGACAGCAAGGTAGTCTGCATCAGTCATGCCAACATTGTTCAGAGGGACATTGAAGTTGTAGCCCCGTCCAGGACCTTCTCCAACATAGTGGAAGTCAGATTCCCTCAGGTTTGGCCAGAAACTACCATACTCAAATCGATGTAAGGAAAAGTATACAACCCTAAAAACAAACACATTAATTGGGATAAAAATACATTCGCTGTCCCCCGACCCAAATTTTCTTAAAAGACAATTACTTAATAATCTATACCTTGACGTTAATCTTCTTGGATGCGCAAAAAACATCCAGTGATTAATAAATCTGTTTTGCGTAACACAGCTAAAAATTTTCAAACTGACAGAGCTGCCACCTTTTAATGGCTCAGCATTTCTTTAAGACATTGTTTATTCCATATTTCTTTATTTTTCACAACATATGTGTTACCTAGATGTTAACTAACGAAACACCATGATCTGAGATTCACACAGCAGTGTGGCTAACACTTAAATCTTCTGGGATGTTCAGACATGTTGACTGGTAAAACTTTACTGTGTTTCAAAGAATCACATTGTCTTTTTCTTTAGTGTCAAGTAGTTATGGTTTAGTCTTCATGGACTGCTTGACCTGCAGATGAGGGCAATATGACCTTTCAAAATGCTGGTAACTAGGAAAGGCAAGAAACAACATGTGTAATAAACATAGCTTGATATTCAACTCACCGTGGATCACTGTAAAACATCTGCTGTGTCGCTTGTCCATGATGAACATCCCAGTCAACAATAAGCACACGTGAGACATCACAATGTGTTAATGCATGAGTGGCTGCCAGTGCTACATTGTTGAAGAAACAGTAACCACAGTACTCACTTTTCATTGCATGGTGACCTGGTGGCCTGCACAAAACACAAATTTATAGAGTTTAGAACACATTATTTATACCAGGTAACTGGAAAAATGGAGTATGTTTCATGACACAAATGACTTCATGCAGGTTGCTGTAACGTAAACAAATTTCATGAAGTTTCCCAAACTTCTTGCAGCAGAATCCAATGTAGATGCACTCTGTCACTCTGCTGATCTGCACAACATGCAATTTATATCAATACTCTGTCTATTACCAAATACCAATAATAGCCACTTCATCAGAATCAGACAGGAATTCATGCCTTTGCACAAACTGATGATAAATTTTAAAAATGTGAGGTAAATTACTATTCAACAAGTGGGTTCATTTAAGATATTTCCCATTCCATTATCTGCTTGTGATACTGAGTATTTACTTTTAAAAAATCACTGCAATATTGCAACTGTTACATCCGATAAGCTGACAAGTATGAAGAGACATTTATGTAGACCAGAGGCTTGTCAAGTGAATTTTCCCATTTAAAAAAATGTTACTGTCGGTTACTTCATAACATACAAACATTTTTCAGTGACATGACTATTCACAGCACAATACCTTAATCACTGACCTGATAATAGCCATGCCATTTTGAATTTTTCCTGTACAGATGGCATCCACAAGTTCTATTGTGCTTCCTGCTGAGAGGAGAGAGAGCTGGTATGTTTTCTGCAAAACAAAAAAATACCCGTTGTTATATGACTTAAATGCACAATACATGATGAGACGTGGGTTTGTATATACATTTAATGATTGTTCTTCAATTGTTAAGTTACACAGAAAATGACATTAACCCACCTGCTTAAAATGCTCTTTTAGAACACCTTGTAAATAACCATTTTTATGCCTTTATAATGTGAACATTTGATTGCTACATAAGTTGCTGACCTTCTCACCAGATCTTTTGTTTTACAGTTCATATGAATGCCAGAAACTTAAACAGAGCATTGCATACATCTTGTGGTAGTCAGGGAAACACTTAGTAACAGCTAACAATAAATAACAAAAATCAGAGCTCTACAATTCCATCTCCAAGAAGGCTATGTAATTTGAGTACATGTTTGGAAGTTCATCTCTGCAACAGAAGGGGAATTTCCTTAAGACAAGGATGCAATCAAAAGAATTTGGAAGGAAGAAATGGCTGCAGACATTATAGTACAATCCAGCACTCTTACGGAATTGGCAAAATCCATGAAAATGTGTCAACACAGCCAGTCCCAAAATACGTGAAAAACAGACTTCTTGAACATGAAGCAAATATTATAACAACCATCAGTAACATTCAGTCAAGATGCATGTTTCTTCAGGCAAAGGTTGAGATGCCATAAGGCAGGAAATGACTGCTTTCACACACTTTTGGAATGGTCATTCATGTTGATTAAATTACCTGTTTGACAGCACACATTTAATGCAGCTGAAAAAGGAGAGTTAAAATACAAAGAATCAAACCACACCTTTGCAGCTGTGAATCATGAATGGGTTGTTATGGCTGTTTCTGTGGCCATGCCTACTGCTTGCAATCTCACACAATTTCCTACTTACAGGATGAATATAAATGGCATCATATCCGGAGGACAGATCTTCTAGCAACTCCTCATCCTTGCACTCCCTAGTTGCTTTCAGTATCTCTATCTGCTCAACAGAGTGCTGCTTGAGAATTTCTTTCTCTGTTGCTTCACGTGGCTCCACAAATAAACAACGAGAAACAAGTCCCAGAGCTTCACACCTACAGCAAAAAATATTCTTATTGCACAAATATGTGCTAACAGGAAACAAACGTTTTCTGCTGTACTTTAACATAGATTATAAAGGACAATTAAATTACCCTGTCTCAAATGTCACAACACTGTGAATTTCAATGGTGAGGCCAAGGACTAAAATTTATGTATATGCAAATTACATAATATGATGGTAGGGACATGTTCTTGAGAGATGAAGCACTCTTGTGAAGTAAAACACAATGTAACTAATTAAAGCATTTCTGAATGCAAATATCAGTAGCAGACTATGCCTTCAACAATTACAAAAATTAAATTTAAACAATCAAATGATTATAAAAGACAATGGGCTGAACATCCAGAGGAGACAGACAGTTGCTGAAATTAGAAACACAACGAAAACTCTTGGTAGACTGAAAAAGGGTTATAGTCTGACCACAGACTGAACAGTTATCTGTTCCTTGATGGTAATAAGTCGAAACAAGAGTTGCTCTACATAGGTGAAATTTTACAACTTGTGAATTCCTTCTGATAATTACACACTACAGTCATGAGAATTCTAAATGTGTTGAAAACATGAAACAAAATATATCATTACAATGTCTCAGGTTTAGAAGACTAAGAGCCTCACTTAATATAGCACTGAACTTCTAAGAACAGAAATGTTATATTTCTAGATTAAAAAGAACCTTTTCCACGAATACTGCCAAGTCATTTGCATACCACTACCTCAAGCTGACCACTAGAGGCACTTACACCAGGCTGAAATGAACAATTTTGTATAGAAATGACCAATGAACATGTACACAAACATTAACATTTCCACATTGATATATACACCATTACTCCATAAAATCTTACGTAATAGAATTGTTTATTTATTTACTCCTAACAGTGCAGAAATAATTCTCCCAAACAGAAGAAGCAATCTGGTAACAATATTTCATTCTTTCAATTCACTGACACATTTCCCTGAAGAAAGACAGATCTGAACAATGATAATCATGCAGCAACAATGACTTGTTACAACAAACAAGAATATTATTTTGGACATGGTTCACTGTTTTGCTTTTTTCAAACTCCACATTTCAGAAACTGCATTTTCATCATCAGACATAAGGATGGGAAGGTTCATCCCATCCTGTTGGAGCGACCAAAAAGAGTTGGTTCAATCTCTGGACACTTCAAGTTCTATCCAAATTACGTATTCTTTTAATGTAAAATATCAACAGGAGGCACGAGACAAGACCAGAAAAATTACTAATAAAAATTATGACATCCACAAGAAAAGAGAACTGAAATCAACTTAAAGGTCTAAAATCCATCAGTCACTAGGAACAAATAACAGGATATAATCACCAATTACGGAATGCAGGCAGAAAATGAACGAACTCTCAATTGCAAGAGTGTCCCGTATAATACTGGAGGAAGACTTTCACAGAGTGGCCCAAAAACAGTAAGTCACAATAAAAAGAATTACTGCATTTTATGTGTGGTCACTGTTGAGATAAAGCAGTAGCTTTCACAAATTAATCAAATAAGGCTTGCAAGAAATACATGGAATTAGACTGCATGGCTCCTAGGACTGATCTGTTAAGCCAGCCCATTCTGAAAATCATCCTATTTTGGAGTCTACTTATCACTCAGCAAGATATGTGGGCTGATTGAAAAGTTTCAAGACTGGTTTTTTTATTCAGAATCAGATGACTCTACAAGCCCTACAATTTTTTCTTTTTCAAAGTAGCGGCCTTCACACTGAATACATTTTTTACAGCATTTTATGAACGATTCAAACACATGAAATAGATTGTTTTGTGACATCCCTTTTAGCGCTGCGGCCGTGGCGTTTTTCACTTCATCATCTGAAGAGAACCTCTTTCGCGCAGTTGTGCTTTCAGTGTTGGGAATGCCCAGAAATCACATGGCACTAAGTCCGGGCTGTATGGAGGATGTTGTAGTGCTGTCCCACCAATTTCAGTCAGTGCTGCCAATGCCACAGCAGCAATATGTGGCCAGGCATTATCCTGGAGCAAAAACCACTGTTTCTTGATCAAATCC
>Ga0123354_10007126_pt1 | contig 16745 bp, 14 predicted proteins | sample TergutLab28metaG_2_FD_97872 | JGI IMG/M metagenome (GOLD analysis project Ga0123354, IMG submission 97872) | Labiotermes labralis P4 segment gut microbial communities from Petit-Saut dam, French Guiana - Lab288 P4 | ecosystem: Host-associated > Arthropoda: Insects > Digestive system > Gut ...
GGTACTGCCATCTATGAGACAATGATGTCACTAATCACTACGTGGGACAAACAAGGCTTAGATACGTTTGAACAAATGAAAACCTGCCTCATCAACAACTGGATAAAGAGCTGAATACATACATATGATTTTGGTAACGGTAGAATCTCAACAGGGCAAATAGTCACATGGATCAGTATGAACAGCAGAGGTACATGGGCATATCTTTGGATAGCTGGTGGCACGACCATGTATGCGCTTGACGCAAAAACAGGCGATCCTATATACAACATGACCAACGTTCCAAGCGGAACAATTTACTTTGGCCCAAGCGGTGAAATGCTAAAATACCAACTTGTCGACTACGGAACTACAAGCAATCCAAATTACAGACTATTGCAGTGGAACTCTAGTTATGTCGTAGAATACGGGAAAATCGGTTCTCAGGATGCATGGGGCAGCCAAGTTCAAGCCAGAGTATACGATGCAACAGAAAGAGGTTATGACCTTAATGTTTCAATAGGTACAGGAGCAGCATTAACAGGAAACATAATATATGCATTCCCAGAAGACCGCATCATTATTGGCAGATTCACAAAAGACAACATAACTCTTTCAGCAATCAATCTTAAAGAGGACTCTAAGGGTCAAATGATATTTTCTAATATTAATTGGCAGGCACCTGACAAACTAGAAAGTATTGAAGCTGAAACTTATACTCAATCAACAGGGTCAGCAATAAGTCAAGAGGATTATGTAATTACTTTCTGGGTAAAGAACAGCAGAATTAACTACGCATTCAGCTTAGAAACAGGGAAATACATGTGGGCAGGGACACAACAAACTTATGCCGACGCATGGGTAGCAGGCAGTTTAGGCGGTCAGAATGTTATTGTATACAATAAACTCATTTCAGTCGCTGCAGGCGGTATTGTATATTGCCGCGATATCAAGACAGGTGAACTACTTTGGACGTATGAAGCAGACGATAAATACACAGAGTCTTATTTGGCACCAAACTGGTGGGTTAGACCACAATTTGCTTCATGCGGCATAGTCTATTTTGGTCATGAAGAACACTCACCACAAGAGCCTAAACCAAGAGGATCACCATACTTTGCACTTGACGTAGAAACTGGCGATGTAGTTTGGAGGATAGATGGAGCATTCCGTCAGACACAATGGGGCGGTCGTTCAATGCTTGCAGACAGCATCATCATTACTCAAGACACATTTGACCAGCAGATTTGCGCAGTTGGTAAAGGTCCAAGCGCAATGACCGTTACATCACCTGACATTGCAGTAACAGCAGGCACACCATTTGTAATCAGAGGAACAGTTATGGATATTTCACCAGGCACACAAAGCAATGCAATACAATTACGATTCCCCAACGGCGTCCCAGCAATAAGCGATGAAGATATGAGCGAATGGATGCTTCACATCTACAAACAATTTGAAAAACCAAACGATGCTAAGGGCGTTGATATAGATATTTGGGCGTTTGATCCAAACGGTAATGAAGTACACATAGGTGAAACAGTAAGCGATCCATCAGGCAAGTTCTCTTATACATACACACCAGACAAAGAAGGCGACTATGAAATCTTTGCATACTTCACAGGATCCAAATCATACTACGGCTCATACGCAAAAACAGACATGACTGTAATGGCGGCTCCAGAACAAATAATACAAGAAACACCACCATATGAATGGTATATTGTTGGCATGGGCATTGCAATTATCGCAGTTGTTCTTATCGTTGGTCTGTTGAATAGAAAGAAGTAAATAAGCAATATAAACTAAAATATCCCCTTCTTTTTTATTTAATCTATTGCATCTCCAAAGTATCTTTAGAAATAGACAGTTTTTTTTACATATAAATATAAATAACTCGTACTTAATTAAATTCAAATAAAAAAGCACATACATTATTAAAAATAATGTTTTATTATGAAACAACAGCACACTATTTTTTTTTTTTTTGCTCATATTAAAACAAACATCAATATTGAATTTATTAAAAATATATACATAAAAAGCATGTTAACAATATAAGATAGTTAACTGTAAACATTGTCATGGAGAATAAAAAAATGAACATATTTAAAAACAGATTAATAACTTCGACGATATCAGTGCTACTAATTCTCTCTTTTGCTATATCTATGATTGCAATACCTACCGCAAGTGCACAAACTGAAAGAGTAACTTTTCCGTTTGTTGACCCAATACCAAATAAAGCAGGTGTTGGCCAAAATGTGCTAATTAACTTTGGTATACTAAATCAACTAAACAGGGACGGTGATGGTTGGAATGTTACTTTGGTGATTACTGATCCTGATGGTAAAGTTGAGAAAGTTGATCGTATGACTTGGTCTACAGGCACAGTCGGCTATGGCTACACTCCAACAAAAGCAGGAAACTACACACTACAAACACAGTTCAAAAACGTAACATACGCAGGTAACAAATACGCCTCCAGTGAAAGCGGAAACGTTACCTTAGAGGTATTCACTGATTGGTACAAACCTTGGCATCCAGGCCACAGTCTTCCAGTAGATTACTGGTCAAGACCTGTTGACTCACAACTACGCGAATGGCACATTCTTATGGGCAGTTGGCTAAAAGGAGCCAGCGGAACAAACCATGGTTCTGAGTTATATACTCAAGCCCTGTATAATGAAGGCCCTGAAAGTGCACACATCTTGTGGAGCAGACCTATTGGTGATACTAACGGCGGTTTAGCCGGTGGAGAAAATCAGGCAGCTTACCAAAATGGTGACGCATATGAAGGCAAATTTGGCAGTGCAGTTATCATCGCAGGTGTTCTATACTACAACAGAGGCGGAAGCTACAACCAAGCTTCAAACATAAACGGTACCGTAGGAAGCGCTACAAATAATCTAGGCGAACCTCAAGACCCACAAAACGGTGCTAATCCAGGTCGCCAGAGAAACACTATTGTCGCTATTGATTTACGCACAGGTAAAACACTTTGGGAAAAGTCATACAACTTTAACTCCAACAATGATGCAAGAATCACAATGGGACAAATTGTTACATGGTTCTGCCTAAACAACCGTGGTGTTTTCTCGCTTCTTTGGATTGGTAACTCAGGTAACATGTTTGCACTTGAACCAAAAACAGGCGAACTTGTATACAACATGACCAACGTTCCAACTGGAACGATATATTGGGGTCCAAATGGTGAAATGCTAAAATATCAAGCAGTCAACGTCGGAACTACTGTAAATCCAGTTTGGCAACTACGTCAATGGAACTCTAGCTACGTCATACAACAAGGCAAAATAGGCATGCAAGAAAGTTTTGGCAGTCAAATCCAAGGCGTCACATACAATGCAACCATACGCGGATGGGATCGCAATATCACTCTATCAGTTGGAAACTATCTACCAGGTCAAACTACTACTGGAGCCACAGCTAATCAGACAGTTACTCCTATAATTGCTTTTCCAGAGGATAAAGTGGTATTTGGTACCTCCGCACTTCAGGCAATAGACCAAGGTATGGGCATATCCCTTACTGGTGTTAGCATTTCTGAAGAAAGCTTTGGGCAGGTGCTATTTAATCAGCGTAAATGGGCTGCACCTAAAGAATGGGAAGGTCTTGTCGCTGGTATGCAATCAAACTGGGTATCCTACAGTCAGGCTGATCAGGTAGGCATTTTCTGGGTAAAAGAAACTGCAACTAGCTATGCATTTGACTTAGACACAGGCAAATACATGTGGCAAACAGAACCACAAATATATGCAGATTCATGGAGCGACTCACCTACTTACGAAAAAATCATTGCTTACGGCAAACTCTATGAAGCAAGCGTTGGTGGCATTGTATACTGTTACGACATTAAAACTGGCAACTTAGTTTGGGAATACAAAGTAGAAGACAAATATACAGAATCCTATCTTGGCAATAACTGGTGGGTAATGATAGTATTCATTACAGATGGCAAAGTTTACCTTGGTCCATTAGAACACTCAGCGTTAGAGCCTAAACCAAGAGGTGCACCCTTCATGTGTCTTGACGCAGAAACTGGTGATGTGGTTTGGGGAATTGATGGAGCATTCCGTCAAACTCGTTGGGGTGGACGTGCAATCATCGGCGATAGCATCATAGCAACCATGGATACATATGACAGCCAAATCTACGCTATAGGTAAAGGCCCAAGCGCAATGACAATCTCATCACCTGACATCGCAGTTGCCAAAGGTACACCATTTGTAATCAGAGGCACAGTCATGGACATCTCACCAGGCACACAAAGCGACCGCGCACAACTACAGTTCCCTAACGGTGTTCCAGCAATAAGCGATAACGACATGAGCGACTGGATGCTATATGTATACAAACAATTCAGCAGACCAGATGACGCTAAAGGTGTTAACGTAGAAATTTGGGCAATTGGTCCAAACGGTGAAGACATACACATAGGCGACACAGTCAGCGACACATACGGCAGATACTCTTACACATACACACCAGATAAAGAAGGCGACTATGAAATCTTTGCATACTTTATGGGATCCAAATCATACTACGGCTCATACGCAAAAACTGAAATGACCGTCATGTCCACACCAGAACAAATAACACAAGAAACACCATACGCATGGTACATTGCCGCCGCTGTCATCATAATCGTTGTAGCAATCGCACTAAACATATTTGTCACCCTCAGAAAAAAATAACACAATAAAAACAACACCCAACTTTTTCTTTTTTTATCTGTTTAACAACAATACACTTGTTTTACAATTAGACCAAAAAACGCATTAAACTACAACAACTCTGCCATAGAAAACAAACATTTTCAGCTATTGTTCTAAATAAATCAGCCAGCCTATGAAAAGCAGTTAAATAAAACCACCAAAAACCAATCAACATACAGAGATAGTAAATTGTATTAGCTTAAATGCGGAAAGTTATAAAAATAAAGAAGAGGGGTTAAGAGAAGATAGAGAAAGACGAGTCGTCGTCACCTGCAGCGTTTTGTTGGTTGAGTTTGTTGTTGAGTTCTCGTATTTTGTGTTCGGTTTCTTCTGCTTCTTTTGTGTTACCGGCTGCTTTTTGGGCGTTTCGTGTTTCTTCAAGTGCGCTTAACCCGTAGCGGTCAAAACCTTTGTTTAAAGCGATATCAGCGGCTTTACTAAAAAATTCAGCTGCTTGTGTATACTCTTTTAGTGTTACACTGCATTCGCCAGCTTTATAATACATTTCAGCGGCACCAAAATAGTTTTGACCTTTGAAGTAAAGTTCTCCGCCTTTTACAAATAAACCACGGGCTTCAATTGGTTTACCACTTTCCATTAAAGCATTAGCATCTTTATGGATTTTAATTGGATCTTCTTTAACACTCATAAACTGTCACTATACATAATTTATAGAAACATACATTAAGAATTTTCCCTTCCAAAACAAACAAAACTCCCAAAAACATTTTGTTTAACTGCTATCATATAGTAATAATAGTGATATAATGCAGAAGAGTACTACTACAAGAAAAAGTTTGTTATCAACTTTTCAAATTGCAGCTGCAGCAATTTTTGCAGCCCTTGTTGCCATAGTCACAGCAGCCACTACCATTCCCATTCCTGGAGTAAGCGGTGGCGGAATCTTTAATCTTGGAGAAGCCATAATATATGCTGCTGCACTACTTTTAGGCCCATTTGTAGGGTTAATTGCTGGAGCTGGTGCAGCCATAGCTGACATAACAGTGGCACCGGCATACATACCTATAACATTGGTCATAAAAGCAATAGAAGGTTTGCTTGTTGGCTACTTAGTAAAGAGCCTTAACAGAAAAATTAAGAGCTTAAGCCTATGTGCAACAATCGCAATCTTGGTCGGAGGGTTAGAGATGGTTGGAGGATATTTCATTTATGAAACATTTATGTGGGGTTTCTCTGTGGCTTTAGTGAATGCACCCGTTAACATAATTCAAATGTTGGCAGGTTTGATAATTGCTGTACCTGTTATACATGCGGTATTGCGTGTTTTCCCACAGTTTAAAAATTATCTTTAATGAGGAATATAATGTGAAACTACAACCTGGAAAAATACCCATAGACATATTACAAAATATCGTTTTCAAAAATTTAGGGGCACCTCGTAAAGAAGTTGTTCTTGGTCCAGCTGCAGGAGTGGATGGTGCAGTACTTGAAATTGGTGACCAGACAGTCATTAGTTCTATGGATCCCATCACTGGGGCTGTGGAACATATAGGGTTTGAGGCCGTAATTGTTAATGCAAATGATGTTGCAACTTTTGGGGTTGAGCCAGCTTTTCTTTTTTCGTGCATTATGCTTCCCGAAGGGGCAGATAGCCAAATGGTTGAAAATATAACCACTCAAATGGATATAGCAGCTAAGGAGTTGGGTATTGCTATTGTGGGAGGGCATTGTGAGTCTGTGCCTAATTTAGTTAGTCCTATTGTGGTGTGTTGTATGATAGGTTTGGCTAAGAAGGGACAATATGTTACTGCTGCAGGAGCAAGAGCGGGCGATAAGTTGATTCTTACTAAAAGTGCAGGTATTGAGGGTACGGCTATTTTGGCTACAGATAGGGAGGACCAGTTGTCAAGTGTGTTATCGGAGGAGATGCTACGGTCTGCTAAGGGTTTTTACAGTCAGATTAGTGTTGTAAAGGATGCTTTAACGGCTTATCGTACAGGTGGGGTGCATGCTATGCATGATCCTACTGAAGGGGGGATTTTTAATGGTGTTTATGAGATGGCTGATGCGGCGGGTTTGGGTTTGAGGATATTTGAGGAGGATATTGTTGTTAAGCCTGAGACTTTGGAGATTTGTCGTTATTTTGCAATTGATCCTTTTCAGCTTATAAGTTCAGGTGCATTACTTATTGCTGCAGATCCTAAAGCCACTTTAAAAATTCTTGAGACTTTAAAACTTCAAGGTATTTCTGCTATGGTTATAGGCGAGTTTAGCAATAATTTAAAAGGGTGTGTTCTTCAAACAAAAAATGGTTGCATACAAACATTACCAAGGCCAGTAACGGACCAACTTTGGACTGCGCTATCGCGTTAGTCTAAAACCTGAAAAGTACTTTATTCTATTTAGAAGGTCTACACGTGGTTTTAAGGTGTTAAAGAGTTGTTAACCTTGTTAACAGTGTATTTTGTGTATTGTATATAGTATAATAATGTGTGTTATAAATTAACAGTAATATGATAAGTTTTTATGATTACCTTTTTGAAGAGGGTTCAAAAGGGTTGTGTAATGTTTTAAGTTTTTTCTTGTGAGTTATTGGCGTGAAAACTTGAGAAAATAAGGGCAACAATTTTGTTTTTGCTATTTGCCAAGATTTTAGGTTAGCTTTTAGTAGTTCACACAGAAAATATGCCGGAGTAAAACATGTTGTGTTATAACACAATATATTTAAGAACAAGCAAACGTAGCAGTTAATGGTTATAATATTGCAGTTAAATGTAACAACTGATTATGGCATAAGGACAGTTCTTTATCTATCCATAAAGGGTGGAGTAGTGAACAGCAAAGAAATGTGTGAAAAAATGGGAATACCACACACATATATGCATAAAATCACCAAAACACTAAAAGACGCAAAAATAATAAGCGAAAAACGCGGCACAACCGGCGGTTTTATACTAGAAAAAGATCCAGAAACATTATCCATCTTAAACATTATCACTGCTTTTGAAAAAACCATGTACATAAACAGGTGCCTAGAAGAAGATAAATACTGCAGCCGAAACGCCGCAGCATTCTGTAAAATAAGAGAATTCTACACCAAATTACAAGAAGAAATGAACAACAAATTAGACATAAAAATATCAACTTTTCTAAAATAACGAACCACTAACATCCCTACAAATTGTATAAAAAACAATAAACTCAATTGACACCACATACAACGCACCATAACCTAAAGTCTAAATTAAAAATTATTTTCTGTTCACAAAAAATTGGTAAATTGAGTATACAGTATAGAAACTATAAGCTAAAAGTAGTTTTGAGATTAATCGTAAACTACCTAACCTTAATGATTCGACAACTAAGTTTAAGCTGCCTTTAAAGGTCCATACCGAAGAAGGTCTAAAGTGTATACAGAAGGGGTCATAACAGGAAACAAAATTGTAGCCTTTTTGTGTTATGTGATTTTTAATGTATGCATCTTCAAAAACGTGTAATTCATTGGGGATTTGAATGTCTTTTACTGTAGAGGTACGTATTAGTGTGTCGTGTGTACCACCGCGGATTTCAGAAATTTTATGGGTAACTATTAAGAATAGTTTTAACATTTTGGGATTTTTTAGTGTTGACCATACTTCGATACCCCAAACTGCGCCAACATTTGGTGTAATATTTTTTGTAGCTTTTTGGAACCAGTTGTTACAGAGAACAACATCACTATCTATGAACAGAAACCATTCTGTTTGTACCGCTACTATACCTTTTTGGCGGGCTGAGGCTCGGGTGCCGTTATCAAAAATTATAGTTATGTTGTGATGTTTTTTGTTGTAATCTTTTATTATATTTAAGGTATTATCGGTAGAGTATCCGTCTATAACTATTAGGCGGTGGACTGGAACGTTTTGGTAGAGTGCATTTAAGCATTTGGTTAGTATGTGTTCGCTATTTTTTGTTAGCAAAACTACATCTATTGAGTCTACCATTCATAGTTACATCCGAGATCTTATGTTTTTGTATTTACTATAGTTAAGGGGTTAGTTGAAAAAGTTTGCTATCGTCATCATTTAAAGATGAAATAGTGAGGCTATTTGGGTTAGTTTTAATAATGGTTTTATAGTTCAAAAGTATTTAGTGCCTAATAAATTTGGGTGGCTGGCGTCTCGTAGTTATGGGAGTAAAAAAGGTAGCAACTATAGCGGCACGTTCGCTTGTTCGCGGTAAACCACATCATGCACAGTGGATGGTTACAGGAAAGTGTAATTATCAGTGTTTAGGCTGTAATGCATGGAAAGAACAAGATAAAAAAGAGCTATCAACAGAGGAAATTAAAAGGGGCATAGACATTTTAAAAGAAGCGGGCATTGTTGAGTTGGTCTTATCAGGCGGAAATCCTCTGATAAGAGATGATATTGGGGAAATTATTGATTATGCCACAGAACGATTTGTAACAACCGTTTATGATAATGGCAGCATGGCAACAAAAAAACTTGATTTATTAAGAAAAGTAGATTTTGTCGCCATATCTATTGACAGTTTAGATGAGAAGAAACATGATTACATAAAAAATGTGTCCGGTGCATGGAAAAATGCTATGGAAACTGTAGAAACACTGCAAAAAGAGGGCATAAAGGTAAGTGTTAGCTTAACAATTTCGCAGATAAACATAGCTGAGATAGTAGAGGTAACCAATTATTTTACAGGTAGAGGCATTCCTATTTGGTACTGCCTTTACTCATATGACACAACAGACGATCTAAAACAACTATTTCACATAGGCAAGTCTAATGAAGAATTTATAATAAAAGACAAAGAAGCCATGGTAAAACTCTGCGACACCCTAATGGATATGAAGAAAAAAAATAAACAAATCCTAATAACCAATAAAGTCCTAAAAACCCTAAAAAACCTCTATGCCAAAGAAAAAAGAGACTGGAACTGCAAAGCACTCCAAAACTTTCTAGTAATAGACCCCCTAGGCAGAATAGCTGGATGCCACAACCATACAAACGCGGGCTCCATATTTGACTTACCTAAAAACTGGAAAAGCGAAGAATACAACACTCTACGAGAACAATACAAAACCTGCACCCAATGCACATACCTCTGCTACATATTCTATTCACTCTACGGAACACCAACAAAAAACCTTGCCTTAGCCAAAGAACAATGGAAAAACGCAACCCTCCTACTAAAAAAATAAAAAAATAGCTTATAGGTTATCACTATCAAGTTTTACTATTTTCTTAATTGTGGTAACTTGTTGGATTTATGACTCTGGCTCGAATTGACTGTTGTATAGTCCAGCGTAGAAGCCGCCCTTTGCAAGCAGTTCAGTATGGTTCCCGCTTTCAACGATATCGCCGTCTTTCATGACAAGAATCATATCAGCGTTACGTATAGTGGAGAGACGATGGGCTATAACAAATGATGTCCGGCCATGGGTTAGTTTATCCATAGCTTCTTGTACAATTCGTTCAGTGCGAGTATCCACAGAACTTGTTGCTTCATCTAATATTAGTAAAGGCGCGTTTTGAATCATGGCACGGGCGATGGTAACTAACTGTTTTTGGCCTGCTGACAAGTTGGTTTGGTCATTTAACACAGTATTATAACCATTGGGCAGGGTTCGTATGAAGTGGTGTATGCCAACAGTTTTACAAACATTTATTACTTCTTGATCGGTTACGCCTTGTTTACTGTAGACAATATTTTCTTTTATAGTTCCTTCAAAGAGCCAAGTGTCTTGTAGAACCATGCAGAATTGCTCGTGTACATTTTCACGAGTAACCTGATGTGTAGGTATACCATCTAAACAAATTTCACCACTATCAATTTCATAAAACCGCATCAACAGGTTTACAATTGTAGTTTTTCCCGCACCTGTAGGCCCAACAATAGCTATTTTTTGTCCAGCCGCTATTTTAGCAGAAAAATCATTAATGATCGTTTTATCTTTCTCATAACCAAAATGAACACTCTTAAACTCAACATCACCTTGAATGTTCGCTAACTTTTGAAGTTTCTGTCTTTCACTTGCTAACTCTTCTTCCGATAGAAACTCAAAAACACGCTCACTTGCAGCAGCCGTTTGCTGTAATTGCTGCATAGACTGAGCTATCTGCGTTAACGGCTGCGTAAAGAGACGAACATATATCATAAAGGCAATAATAACACCAAAGGTAATTGTACCATTCATAGCCAACGCAGCACCAACTATACATACAGCCACAAACCCAAAGTTTCCAATAAACATCATAAGAGGCATCATTAACCCAGACATAAATTGAGACTTCCAACTACTCTCATAGAGAGACCGGTTAATACGCTCAAAAGTTTTCTTAGCAGTCTTACCCCCATTATAAACCTTAACAACACTATGACCAGAATAAATTTCCTCAATATGACCATTAATACTACCAAGACCACGTTGCTGCGCAACAAAATACTTCTGAGAACGAGACATAATAACCATCATTAACACAAACCCAACAAATGAGGCCCCTATCGCAGTTAAAGCCATAACCCAATTCGTGATAAGCATCATTATCATAGAACCAACAAACAAAGTAACAGCCCGCACCAACTGATCAAGACTCTGATTAAGCGTCTGACCAATGGTATCAACATCATTAGTTACACGACTAATAACATCACCAAAACTTGTCTTATCAAAATATTTAAGCGGAACTTTATTAATTTTCTGCGAAATATCAGAACGCATATTCCTAGAAATCTTGGCAGTCACCGATGCCATAATATAATTCTCTATAAGACCAAAAACGAGCGAACCTGCATAGAGAAAAACAAGAAACATACCAATACTAACCACAGCACCCATATCAATAGCCCCAGCTACAGGAACCCCATTTACCAAAGCAGGAAGACCCTTTAAAATCTCATCAGACATAGCACTAATTTTGTCAGGACCAACAATTACAAGCACAGCACCCAAAGACGCAAAAATAAGAGCAACCACAATAACAGGCATATAACCTTTACAATACCTTATGAGCTTACCCCAAGTCTTTTTAAAATCCTTTGCCTGCTCATTAGAACCCATACCACCACGACGACCACCTATGCCGCCTCCTGCAAACCCTCTACTTTGAGATCTAGAATGATTATGTTCACTCATGAGCTAATTCCTCCTCACTTAATTGAGACAACGCAATTTCTCTATACACCGTACAATCATGAAGCAACTCTTTATGGGTACCTTGTCCAACAATCATACCTTGATCAAGCACAATAATCTTATCAGCATCCATAATTGTACCAATCCTTTGAGCAACAATTAAACTGGTTACCCCAGCAGTTTCCTGCTTTAATTTACTACGCAAAACACGATCCGTCTTATAATCCAACGCTGAAAACGAATCATCAAATATGTAAATCTCAGGTTTACGACAAACCGCACGAGCAATCGCAAGCCGCTGCTTCTGACCACCAGACACATTAGTACCACCCTGCGAAATAGCTGCACTATAACCACCTTGCATTTTTTCAACAAAATCCATGCCCTGAGCAATCTGTATAGCCTTCTTAACCTCATCGGCGCTAAATCCAACGGTACTACTGTTGAGGTTATCACCATAAGCAACATTGGATTCCACAGTTCCTTTAAACAGCACAGCTCTTTGAGGCACATAACCAATTTTGTTGTATAGAGCCTCCAGTTGATAATCCTTTACATTTACGCCGTCTACTAACACTTCACCCGCTGTTACATCAAACAAGCGAAGAATAAGATTAATCAGTGTAGTTTTGCCGCTACCCGTAGAACCTATGAAGGCAACGGTTTCACCTCGTTTCGCGGTAAAACTTATATCTTCAAGAGCATAATCTGCTGCATCAGGATATTTGAAACTAACACGATTAAAGACAACCTCACCTACAAACCCAGATTTGCCTTCGGTTTCTTTACCATCAACAATACTGGGTTTAGTATCTAGAACTTCGTTTATACGCTTTGCAGAAACACTGGCACGGGGCCACATGATAAATATTATTATCAGCATCATAAAGGACATTATTACTTGCATAGCATACATTGAAAAGACAACCATATTGGCAAACACAGGCAGTTTATCTATCATCTGTGCAGCTTCAATCAAATAGGCACCTATCCAATAAATCGCAAGGGAGAGCACGTTTAGGGTGGTCATTAGAACAGGCATCATTATAGCCATAGCTCGATTTGTAAACAGCTGAGTATCTGTAAGCGCCTTGTTGGCCGCATCAAATTTTTCTTCTTGATAATCCTCAGCATTGTAAGCACGAACAACACGCAACCCTGTTAAGTTTTCACGGGTAACACGAGTTACATCATCGGTAAGGGTCTGCATTTTCTTAAATTTAGGTATAACAAAAATCATAAGTACAATAACCATTACTAAAATAATTAGAACTGCTACCGCCGTGGCTATTGACCACTCAAACCCTTTGCCAGCAATTTTAGTTATTGCCCATACAGCCATTATAGGAGCTTTAATAACTAATTGTAAAGCTAACACAATGAGCATTTGAACTTGAGTAATGTCGTTTGTGGAACGAGTAATTAGACTAGAGGTGGAAAAACGATTAATTTCCTCCATGGAAAATGATTCAACTTTATTAAAGAGTAAACTACGCAGACGCTGAGAAAAAGATGCTCCAATGCGAGCTGCAAAAAAGCCAACAATAATGGCAGCCACAAGACTGCCCAAGGTGCATAAAACCATATAGCCACCGGTAAGCCAAATATCACTCATGGCACTACCTTGTGTCTGGACAAGTTTAGTTATCTCTGACATGTACTCAGGCAGTTTAAGATCAAGATAGACCTGAGTTACTATAAATACTAAACTAACGCAGATCATTAACCATTCTTTAATCTTTAAATATTTTAAGATTTTAAACACGCATAACCCGCCACATAACTAACAGTATTACTTAATAAGAGCCTTAGATAAAAGGGCTCAAAATATAAACATATCGACACCAACTCAACAGTTACATCATAAACCCTTTACAGCACCATCATCAGAAAACAACTCAACCAACCGCCCAGTAATACGAACATACTCCCGTGCATCATACGCCCCCAACAAAGACAACGCCTTAGAGACCCCATCCAAAGCAGCAGCATAATTCTTCTCCGCCAAAAGCTTACCCTCCAAAGTAATCCCAACTAAAATCTTGCGCCTATCACTCACATCAATTTTCCTAGTAATCAAACCCTTCTTCTCCAAACTATTCAAAGCCATAGCAACCCTAGCTGTACTAACACCCATTTTATGACCAATCTCACCAGGCAAAACATCACCACCCTGAAGAGCAATATAAGACAAAACAAACCCCTCACCCGCCACAGCCTCATTAATACGCTTATTAAACCGCGCCTTATGAAGACAATTCATCTTTACCAAAAACTCAGCTGCCAATTCAACATAATCCATCAATAGCCACCCTCAACAACAAGAATAATACCTAACACTATTATATAAATCATCACAACAAAAACAAAAACCCAAACTAAAAAACACAAACAGTATTATCAATCACACGACAAAGAACCGCAAAAACCTGATCAGCATCCAAATTATCAGTATCCAAAATAAAATTAAAAGGCACAAAATCCTCCCCTAAACTAAAACCATAAAGTTTCTTATAAATTGCCCTTGTCTGAGACTCTTTTTCCCTAAGAACACCGCAAGCCTGCTCAAAAGTCATTTTATCTCGGTCAGCAACTCTTGCAGCCCGCTTATCAAAAGACGCCATCAACCAAATCTTAAAACCACCCTCAAGCAACCATGGCATAGTCCAACTATCAAGCAACACATCACCCAACTTTGCATACCCAAGCAACTTACTATCCACCGCTCTATCAAACTGAGGATCCCCAACACGCCTCTCCAAAAAACTCAAACCCTCAGGACTCTCCCACCAACCCTCACCAGTTACCTCATAACCCTCATCCCTAGCCAACTCTTTAAGAGCATCACCACCAGAATAACACTTCAAATGATACTTTTTAGCAATCTTTTTAGAAAGCGTACTCTTACCTGTACCAGCCATACCAGAAATACAAAGAACAATAGGCCTACGAACAACACCCAAAGAGGCATTCACAGACATTTACATTACCTCACTACGTAGTAATCGACGTGCCCAAAAGGCGCATCACAAAAGCACTCATGAAAAAGCTCGAAATCATATACCAAACAAAGAAAGGCAACACACCAACACCAGGTATAGCAATTACAGCAGAAACAAGCTCACCAGAACCATTAGGCATCGTCGCTTGCGCTATGTAAGGATTTATAAGCCACCAAATAGGAAAATAACAAAAAGTTATAGCCATCTGAATCATCTGAGGCTTCATCATTTTAGCATTCATAGCATTCATTTGAGACTGCTTCTTCTTTATTTTCTCAAGCTGCTTTTTATCATTAGAACGAGCAGCAGCCATACTCTCTTTTCGAAAATCTGACATCTCTTTTTGCATTGCACGATAATTATCCCAACCAAGAAAATGATTAATAATCACACGATTAGTTGTCTGAAAAACAATAGCCGTGATAAATGTAATAATCATGATAATTATAGTTATAGTGGGTACCGTTAGTAGTGCTGACATGCCATTCACTTAAATAAGTTTATGTATCGTAACCTTCTTGCTTATTTATAACCATTGTTACTAATTTTACCCCAACACACAATTACATGCACCTTAAAACACACCCTTATTTAAGTAACAATATTAAACACAAAGACTATATTTAAATAAAAAACAGTATCAGTATTAAAAACGGAATATATAGTAAATGAAGAGGATGTTAAATGGTATCCGATGACCTACATGGGTTACTATCAAAGTTTGTAAAAGCCAATACAAACATCACTGATTTACAATGGGACAAAAGAATGAACCCCCATTTACTGTTTAACCCCTACTCAAAAGAGTACGAAGAAAAAAAGAAAACCGCACACTATTTCTTACTAACTGCATCAATTCTTGATGATCAAATGGTAGGCTTCGCAGAAAACGCCAGAAACCTACTTATAAATTTACACAAAAAATTTGAAACCGCACGCCTCTTCGACATCACAAAACCACACCTATTTAACGAAGAAATAACAAAATACAGCTTCTACAACTATTTAGGCCCACGTAAAGATACCATAGCAGAAACATTAGCAGCCGTAAACATTTTAGTCAAATTTAAAGCAGAAAAAGACCTAATACGATACTCACAAAAATTCGCCACCCCAAGAGATTTCGTGGAAGAAATAACAAAAAGCGTAGAATACATGCGAGGCACACATAAAAACAAAGCATGGACATACATGCGATGGATGACACGCCCAGAACCTGATCTTGAAATCTTTAAACAATACAAACCAGAAGACTTACTAGTACCCCTAACAAAAGAAAACGCTAACGTCGCAATAAGCTTAGGCCTTATAAAAACCACCATACCATACCTATGGAAAAACGAAAACACCGCCCTAAACGCACAACAAAAACTCACCGAATACGCCAAAAGAATCTTCCCCAAAGACCCCGCAAAAATAGACTACCCACTCTTTCTCTTAGGCAGATGGCTAAAACGCAAAAACCTAAACCGAAACACCCTAAAAGAAGCCCTACAATTTTTTGAACAAATCCAAAAAGTCACAGGTCAACCCCAAATAAACGATCAAAAACTAAGCCGCTACAAAAGCGGATGGGAAAAAGAAACCGCACGAACACTAATACAAATGAACATACCCTACGGCTATGAAACCATTACCTTCCCACTACCAGGAGACAGATACACACCAGACTTCATCTTAGACAAAGAAATAAATGGCAGAAAAATTGTCTTAGAACCACACTATGAAATGAACCTTAAACAATCCTCAAAATACTCACTATTCAAACAAACCTACGGACACAAATTTATGCTCATTTTACTTTTAAAAAATGATTTAATATCATTCTTTAACAAAAGAAACATCCTTACAAATGACGTATGCGATGATGTGTGGCCAATAGAATTCGTTGGATTACTTATAGATAAAATAAAAACAGGCGAATACGGTCAA
>Ga0123354_10007127_pt1 | contig 16745 bp, 11 predicted proteins | sample TergutLab28metaG_2_FD_97872 | JGI IMG/M metagenome (GOLD analysis project Ga0123354, IMG submission 97872) | Labiotermes labralis P4 segment gut microbial communities from Petit-Saut dam, French Guiana - Lab288 P4 | ecosystem: Host-associated > Arthropoda: Insects > Digestive system > Gut ...
TAATGCTGTCACAGCAGTTTTGTCAGTATCTGGAGCCCTCTGCGACGTTACGCCACGTCGACTGATAACTAGTTATCGACGTTTCGAAAGATCAAGCAGTTCTTTAAAAGCGGTTCTACGCCCACCTGACCTCGAAACAAGCTTCTAAGCCTGCCTGATCCTGAAGTTTAGGGCACTAACTGTTTACCGGTAGACGCTATGTCACATCCCAGAAGGCTTGCATGTTCAGGATAAAACAGATTCTTGCTAATGAATTTAATCTCACCTTGTTAAGCATCATCATTATTATCATCATCTTCATCTACAGTGAGTAACTACAATTTCCCGTGTCCCCATTATAAATAATAATAATAAGTTGAAAGCAAAAATATATACCTCTAATAACACGGGCAACTGGAACCACCTCAAAATCATTTATAAAATACATGAACAACACAACGGGAAAGCTTTAGTTCAAGAAACTACAGAACACAATCGTACTGGGCACTGCACACATATTTTGGAATGTACAAATGTAAAAGTACGAGACGATTATCATGGGTAATAGCATTACATGTACCACAAATTGTAACCACAGCACAGCTGCAACATATATACCGTAGAAGTGTCGTTTATTTCACGTAGGCTTACATAATTGTAAGTCTCCTGTATAAAGGTGACGAAAAAACATAATAATAATAATAACTGAATAATAAGGAGTCTTCTGTTCAAAAGGAAGAAGGAATACTTTGTCGCGGTAGTGAGTCATCCGGGTGATAAAGTTAACCACTCACCTCCACTTAACGCCGTCGTTTAGACCGATTGGAGGGACAGAGGGCAGTGTTTTATGTGACGCTCTAAACTAAGTTTTTATAGCGTCGCTAGTAGACGATTCAAATAAGAATTTGAAGCAATCGGAGTGACACTCTGACCACTGCACATGTGGCCTGGTCTAGAAACGTTAGGGGTGCTATAACTCCACACACGCATATGCCATCATGGCGGGCAAAGGGGCAACGTTACATTACCTTACGAATAACCTATGCGATGCCGACTCTAAACCAGTGTGCAGTAGCCACTTTGCTTTATAGCGCGAAAAGACCAAATACGCATTAGAAAGAAGTACCACATGACGATTTGGCGACGTAATGGACGTTCGGAATGGAAAAACGACATTCAAAAAGTTGTAAGGTTAGTTTTATTCTTACCTTTGATGGATTCCGACGATTAGAAACTTGCCGTAAGTCTTCTACATGCGACAAAAAACGTATTTCCACGAAGTATCTTTTAACCACTTTACGCTGACCAATCGCCTTTCCCGAGCTTTCCGTTCCAACCAACACTGCACATTCTGACTCATAACACGAATAAAGTAGGTTACGGATTTACTATTAAAGCAGCTCACTTTAATAAAGGAGAGACTCTCGAGTTAAAATAACTTTAAACCCCTTCATAATAACTGTTGGCACATAGCACTTTCCAAAATTATTCACCATACACAATTTACGATTAAACCTTCGATGCCAACATACGAACACATTGCTTCCCTTCATGTATCCTCTCACCAAACCAGTTACCAACTATCCCAACAATATTCCCACGCTACATTTACCATAAGGTATTGCTCTCTACAGGAATTTTTAATTAAATTCACGAAACCTTCAATTACGAAAACAAAACATATGTGCCGTTGAATATGCTAAATTCATTCGCTCGAGCTCATAATTGAATTGCGAGCAAATATGAACAGGTAAGTAGTAGTCCATTTTCCACGCATTGCAATATCCAAATTAATAACTTGTTAAACGCACTCAGATTAGATACACCAATAGATGATAACTATTTGAGATCAAAGTTTATCGTCCATGGTACATCCAGGATAAACCAGCGTGATCTCCTAACTTTGTCCAAAGAATCACCTACTGACAACTGGAAACTTCGTGTTACTTCATTACAAAAACTGAGTCTAAAATCTCTTTACGAAAAAAAAAACCACCACACGAATTCTGAAAGTACTCCTCGATGAAAACACACACGAAGCATACAAATTATCCCCGAGTGTGGCACCAGGCCCTAAGAACAATGACAGGCGCATTTTTAACCTCACTCTAAATAAATGGCCGATTAAAAACACACCCCCATCTGTGTAAAAATACTTCCCTTCTGTTCTAGTCTCTATCCACTGGGCAGAGTTTGGGCATGTCCCAAGAGCCATTCTAATCATGACAAAAAAAAAACAGCCCCCAAGCCCACATCAGGAACCCCCATACAAAGGCAATGTGCATGGCAATATTATTGTTGACGTATGAGCACAGCCCAGCTGGCCAAGTGTTTAATTTTTCGGTATAAACACCATTACTATCAAATCAAAAAATTGCTGCTAACTCCACTGTACCAAACAATTTGAAATCCTAAAGTTGAAATATTAACACTCCACCTCTCTTTGGTATTACAGCCCAATTCGGGTCTTTAAAGCTCTTCCATTCATTCCTATCTAGTGCTTAGGTTTGAAAGGTTAACATTTAGGCATGAACAAGATGCAAACATCAAAATAACTAAAACATCACATGTGAATCTAAGAGAACACTAAGTAGTTTGTGTTTATCTTGGTTTTTTTGTGTTCACTGATCATATCAGTCTTCCTGATTACAAACATATCACTGATTTGTACACAGCACCAACTAATCATAAAAAATGACACTGACACACAACACTAATAACAATATGGAATATTTCATAATGTAAGCACAAGTAATTCTCAAAAGCTTTGCAAGATCTTAATAAAATGAAGAAGAGTTGTTGGGCCACTGTTACTTTGAGATCTAACGTCTAGGGCCTTATTCAGAAGTGAATGTTTGACTGTCTTCTTATTTGCAACATCACTAATCTCACTGAACTAAGCAACAAACATAATCCCCCATCAGTTCCATATCCCATTGTCCTTAATATCTCTTCCCATGGCTTCAATATCCTCGCAGAAGCATTCTCCATGTTATTTACTCACATCACACCAATTTGGTTTAAAGAACTCAGCTGCAAACATAAAAAGCATACAATCACACATATGCTACAACCCAGTGGCCAAAACTTCTCAAACAAATTTGCCAGACATCCTTGTAAGTCACACTTACTCTTATCTTATTCTTACCCGGACAACCATGTACTACCAACAAAAATGCTTATGAAGCATTCATTTCTGTAGGAGTCATTTTGTCTTCCAATCCTGTACACTCTAGCTGTGTCACATGTGATCCAGTAAATAGGCTTGTACTTTTGCCTCATACATGTGAGAAAACATACGTGTAGATAATATATGCTGCAATGCATCTGATGTGTGAGCCAATGCTTTGACAAACTGCTTCACAAGCCCCATACTTCATGAAAAGTGGTGGCAGCTAAATCTCAGTTGGAACAAGAGCTACATGAGTGACAACGTGTGCACTCGTAGCTTGTTTTCTGGCTGACCATTCTATTTTGATGTAATGCTGATCAAATACTCTACTAGTCCAGAGACATAAGAAACAAGAATACTTGTATCCACGTCGTATACCAACAAGGAATCCTGGCATTATTAAGTCCCCAAAAACATCCTAATTGTAATGTTAATAGTTGACTGTCTCCAATTCTGTGCCGACATCCTCATAGTCCTCCCTCAAAATGAACGGAATGAGTCTTCTGACAATGTACAACTACTAGACAGTTTACTACACACACACACACAAACACACACACACACACACAAAAAACTCTATATATGATACGTTATTCAAGAAAAGGAAGCTATTTAATGAAAGAATATCATTAGAAATTGTTTAAAATGATATGTGGAAGCTTCTTTGATCATGAAAACCTATGATACATCTATGTTAGTGAGCACAAAATTGCAGGTTTTATGAAAGGCCACCTTGTATAATAACTTTCTAAATAATGACAAAGGAGCAAAAGCACTATACATTTGCATTCAGGTTCAACCATTTACCCAAGAATTGCGTAGAAAATACCGTCTTATTATATAACATTAAGATTTAAATCAATACCAAACATCTGAACTGGAAAGGAATCTAGTTCATGTAAAAATACATCAGAATACAGAAGGGAACTCACTAAAGGCAATTTTAATAGCATTTATAGTATAAAAATATCAGGAGGTTTATAATTCATTGAATCTGCATGTATGTTATTTACTACAGAGGTCACAGATACTCTATGTTTCAACAGCATTAATCATCATATGGCTTCAAAACACACACACACACACACACACACACACACTTTCGTCTAAAATGAGACCACCCACTGACTTTTCAACAGGCTTTGTACATCTGAAATGAACATCTCAATTCTTAGAATGTACAACATTACTTACTTCCATCTAGAATATAAGGAGGAATATACATCTTCATGGAAAACTACACCTTGAACCTTTTCCCGTACATCTCTAAACAGTTATTATGTGATCTTGATGATTTGTTGAGTCTGACCATACAGCAATACCCAGAAAGTTTAGCTGGGGGAAAGGGCAAGGTTAGGGGGTTTCCAAAGGAACAACTTAGGCTCACAATAAAAAACATCCAACAATACATGTCTGGCAATATATTATAAAAAATCCAGCACACAATACATCACATTCACTGAAATTCACCCCTAATAATATGAACAAAATATAACAGTTTAAATAACAATAACAAGAGAGGTTTTGATAATGCGGCAGGTGGAAAGACGATCAAATTCACACATGAAGAAACTGATAAAAAATATTTTTCTCACTTCCTCATAAGCATCCTCAGAACTATGTGAATATGTGTTTACTTCATATCACGTGGTATTCAGTGATTATGGAATGAAGTCAGATCATAATGTAAACATAACCAATATTTCATAAACATTTCTGAGGAGCAACTCAAACACGATAAACTAGAGAAAAAGAATGATAATCACTCACTCCAGAAACATAAATTACATTCTCTGAACTGTGTATTGTTATACACATACGTGAGAAAGACCAACAAGATGCACAATTTTTTTTAATAATTTATTTCACTTGAATTATTGAGAAAAAGTGTGCATCTTGTTAGTCTTTCTTACATATAAATTACACCTTCAAACACAGCCCATATTTATGCCTGTTAATTATAACACACAGATAAGAAGGCCACTAATTCCAAAGGCCTTAAATTCATTAAAACAATACAGGTACCTCCCTCCAGAAGTATGACAGTTACTGTCAAGAATTGTCATATAATTCAAAATTTGTGTTCCTGCTTTTCTTTTAATGCCTTTAATTTTCACTGAAAGATATATCTTATTCAGTTCTATCTGTTGACATATTGTTTTATTTTAGACAAATAACTTTAGTATTCTTTACCCCTTTAAAGCCTGTTACTTTATATGCCACCTGGTTTAAAGCTCAAAGATTTTATGTTCCAACTGCACAATGTATTTGTGTTTTTAATACATATCAGTACAAAGGGTGATACAGCTTTAACTGGCCACACAGTGTGTGTTTACAGTATGGGAATTGGTAAATTTGATTCAAGTTAATTTTAGTATTCAAGCATCAATCTTCACTACTAAAATGAAATTTAAAAAATGCATATAAAATTACATAAATTCAATCCTCATGTATGTCAGGGGCTATCTGTACACATCTAAATAAAATTAAAAAAATATTTACAACTTTGAATGTACAAATGAACCAACTAAATATCATTTCCCAGTCTTATAATTATAAGCAAAAATTTTACGATCACAAAATCCTATCATTAAGTTTAAAGAGCGGACAGTATCAGACGACAATCTCTTTATTTTCATAATCCCAAAAGCATCACCTTCGACATCTTACTGTCCACCCTACATATCAGAACATTCCAAATACAGAGATACCATGTTGTTTGGCAGATGGGTGCCAATGTTTCAGAATACTTGCTGCCACCATCTTCTGGAATGTTGATACCTATCTACCAAACTACAAAGTGTCACATCTAATATCAACATAATGCTGACAATACTCATGGCCAAGGTATCATTAAATCTCACACTCTAAATACAGTTAGCAATGCTTTTTTGGTAAGATGCAAGAGGCTCCTTAACCCTGTATGAAGCATAATTGAATTTAATGCAAGCCAGTCATACCCAATCCATAAAATGCAATTAATCATTTTCATGTACAATTATCATACAGTATTATCATATTCAGTGAGTATTCACACAGTAAATGCTTCCTTAATGAGTCAAATTCATGCTTCTCTATACACAAAATACCCTAGTCCCCAATATCGGTTTCTCCACATACATGGGGCCAAATTTTTCAGCAAAAAGTTCCCAAACTTCATATCCAATAATTACATCTGTGGACCAGGACTTTCCAACAGGAAAGTTTCAGTCCCACATCCCTGCTTATATGAAGCCAAATTACTGAGGAACTATACATTAGATATCCCCACACTCTTGGCAATCACATACATGGAGAACAAATTTTCAACAGAAAAAATTAAGTTAATCTTTTGGCCAACTGCCATTTCCTCACACTTCTGCTCCTGATCCAAGCACTTACACTTTCTGAACAGCCAGTATGACATGACTCCTTACAGGCAAATAACTGTTGTAATGTTTTAAATCATCACAGCTGCATCATTACTACTCCTATTACTACTACTACAACAAATTTTACATTTATTCTCACCTATTAGTTATTAGGTGGTGGTCATCTGGTAAGTCCAGAATAAAACAAAAGATCAAAGCACTTTACCCCAGCACTTTACAAATGATGTGTGCAGGGCTCATTAGTGTGATCTGCTGTAGCTCTACAGCCAACAGGTGACCTGGGAGCAACTTCTTAATTGTTACTAATGCTCAAATTATAAGAGACACAATTTTTGTCTCCACTTTCCACATCCTGCTGACCTTGTGATCAAGGTCAGCAGGATGTGGAAAGTGTCCATTTAAGCCTTCTTTTTCAGGAACACAACTACAGCGTAAATCAAAGTCTAGCTGTATTGATACTGGTTATTTATAAATTTCACTAGCTATTGGCATTTCAGTGATCACTCACAAATCCACAATAATTGTCACCAACACAAGCAAACACCAAGTTCTTTACACTTAATTCACTGGTTTGTAATTTGTAAGTTAATAACTGACTGTGTTCTGCTTTCTATGTCACTGTCCAACACTGCTGTTGAGAAAGAACAGTGTGCTGTGTGAACTCACAGCTGGCAATGCGAGAAAACACAAATGGAAACAATTTTTTCACTTATATAAAAATATTTAGCTCCACAGCAATTGAAGTGACTTTTAATATAATGAATTGGCAGACCTCAGCAAAGGTGCATTTTCCACAAACACATTTTTTTTTTGTTTATTTGTACAGGTATTGTACCCACTAACCCCAGTCCTTGTTTCCCCACTTTTGCATTATTTCTTACGAGTGGAAATTCCCTGCTGAAAGGGGACTTGCTTTAAGTGGAAATTCTCTGGTTTGAATTAACCACATATAACAAGGACCCCCATACTTACTATTACATTACTTACAATTAAGTTGTATGTTTAGACATTCAAAAAAATATGTAACCAGTGTTTGGAGTTTAGTTGCTTGGTATACTCTAGCAATTCCATTTCTGTATCGAGCTGAGCTTAGCTATGGTCACCAGATCCCCAACACAGAGGCCAAGGTTCAGTACCAGGGAAGACCATGTTGATTAAGTGACAGAACAAGTGGCACTGGGACAGGTTCTTGCCTGTCAACCATTTCCCCATCACACTCCATGCACACCTGTCATCAGGAGCTTGTGCCAATGCTGCAGTACCAAGGAACTCAGTCTCACTCTATTTCTGCATATAAACTAAGCTAAATATTTTGGTGTACACTGCAGTTACAAGCCAAGTACAAACACATGCAACTAAAACCTAAGGATACAATTCATCTTCAAAACATTATCAACTTCATGACATACAGTATTAATAAAATTTGTAAGATATGACAGCAATCATTCTAAGACAGTTATGAAAAAGAAATGAATCTCTTATTCATGCATCATTCATTGTGTTCTGACGCTGGCACACTCGTCTAATCCTCTGAAGCAGTATGGTCATTTAAATAACACATACAAATTCACCACCCACCTCACAAAAAAAAAAAATGTTATCTCCATTATAAAGATCAACACATTAATGGTGTTCAGAGTAATAGTCACTGCTTATTCTAGTAATTAAATGAAACCCACAACTATGCTCTATTGGCAAAATGCAGTGATTCTTAATGTCAGAGCAGGGGGTACATACAGTAACCATTATGCTTTAAATGATTATAGGATTCAAAATCTTGGCAGTCACAGGAAGCACACATTACATGTTTTTGTTGAAAAAATAAACATGAATATAAGAAATGAATACATTAGAAATCTCTCACAAAAAGATCTGCTTCTCAGGCCTTACACTCTTGTGGGTTACGACAACCGTAGTTTGGTATATACATACTGGAGGAACCGGTGGCTTCTAGTCTGAAAATGGGGGCAGCAAAATCCTGTGACATGCTGGTGCATGTGTATCATACATGGTGTCACAGTGCAGAAGGGCATAATCATACTCATTACCACAACAGCCTCATGTCTCATCTGGCTCTTAACTTAAACTCAAAAAATAATACAAACAACTGACCTGTCATTAAAGTATAATTTCATTAAGCAATATCTGAGGTTTCCACAGCATGGATTTACAGGATCCTGGTCTTCTGGGATGTTATGCTGTGTATAGAATAACTTAAAGTACCTCATAATTTCAAAGAAATGTAGTGCCTTCATCTTCAAGGGTTGGCAGGCCCTGGTACAAAGCACTAGCAATCTAAAAGCCCAGAATTCTCATTACGTCTTTAGTTTCTGATATTACTGCAACACATGCTGAGCAACTTACAATGCATACTAACGGGCTTCTATTTTTGTAATTCATTTTTTGGTTAAAAGCTGGAAACAAAGAAATTAAATGTGTGGGATCAAAAGTTAAATTACCGTATGAGATTCTATGAAAATATCTGGTATTATGCCATGCATTGCTTAACGACTGCAACACATCCTCACAAATCAAATCTGCACATAGTCATGATAAATCAAAACCTACTGTTTAATGGCCACATTGCAGTACCTGCCATGTTACAGTCATCTAGTGTAGTGATATAAATGGTGTACAATAAACACAGGGTTTCAAGTGTGATGGTGGTGGTGGCAGTGGCGATGGTGGAGGTAGCGATGGTGGCGGTGGTGGTGGTGACACAAAATGTATGGCAGATATAAAATTTGTTCAGTAAAAACTGGAAATATTGCACCTTTTCAAAGCACATATACAAAGAAAATCAAAAGAATTACTAAATGTTACAGTAACTAGAATAACACCACACACACTGGATTCCACATTCCAGTTCTATGACAATTAAGTGGACAAAATAACAAATCATTTTACATGACAAGGCTCTAAAACAATACATTCACTATTCTTAAAAGTTGATATTCGAAATAAGAAGACAGAATACTGCCAAAACATTAACCAGCATGTTGACCAAGAAGATAAGATTGCAGTAAATTCTTGATTTACAGTTTGAATCATAGTACACATTGGAAAGTTCCTACCTTATATACATGGGCTCCTCATCAATAAAAGCCTGCCCTTTATATATACATATATTTCCTTTTGACTTCCATCTTATATAGGAACCAAACATTAAAATTACACACACTTACTTCAATGTCATTCAACTTAAATGCAAAAACATCAAATTCATACCTTACATATGCACTATCTTAGCATCTCCTCCCACCACCCCCTCTGATTCTTCTCCATTCCAGCCCATCATACTGTTATGGGTAAATTGTTCCCCACATATGTCACATTCTTGAAAGCCACATTCTTTTGGTGCATAACTATGATATACATCAAGAATTCTCCAAATACAGTTCAACTACACCCTCTACCTTATCAGTTCACTACACAATTTCCTAAGCTTTGCAGTTATAGCCACAGAATCATTCTTTACCATTCTGTTTTGCTTGTTATGTGAATTACAAGGACCACAGATTTTACCAGACCTTGAACATTCACAAGTAGAGTAAGTTATGTAAGTTATAATATGTTTCGCTTGCATTTTTAAAAATTTCAAAGCTAATTTTCTTCACTGAAGCCATTCTAAGTTCTACAATAATATCTTAATGAAAGTCAATGACCTTTTACTCCACTGTCCTTGATTAACCACTGATAGCATAATATTCATTACCTACAAATAATTCACACTGCAGTACAGGTTGTAGTTGGAACAATGGTTTATGTTTTGTCTACATATACCGCATTCAAAATGAAAATAATATTAATTAATTTTAAGAACTTTTTGATTTACAGTTTACCTTTACACATGAAGGGCCATGACTGTCATTTTTTTTTACACACATAGGCATCCACAAAACCCATTGAAAATTTACTGAGATATTATAATAATATGTAAGCAAGGGACATGAGTTCAAAGAGTGATTCACTTGTATCATGCATTATTATCACATAATGATTTGTCATTATGCATATCAACATGTAGTTACAAAGAGATGCCAGCAGCTGGTAGTATGCTTCTGTCAGTAGCACAGTGTTCATGCTTTAAAAAAAAACCCCTATACAGCAGCACTGCATATTTTACACTGTTATTGTATTAAGCCTAATCAGCCTGTCTTAGTATAAATGCAGATGACTTTCAAGAACATTTTCAAGTTGCTTAGTTTAGGTATTTTTCAACAAATTCTTTTAAAAATTTCCCATTACAATCTCAGTGGGCTTTATTGAAAGTTTTCTTACAGCTCTAAATATAACAACTTTTAAAATTATATTCAATATTTTAAAAATTTAGCACAAAAGTTTTTCATAAAGTTGTCATTCTCAATGGAAACTTCAGTGACTCTTAATCATAAAACTTTCACTGTTCACAAATCAAAGTGGTACATGGCCTGTAAAACGTAAGTAATGTTATTCAGATGAGCTGCATTTGACTCACGCTATAACCTTCTATCAAAGGTAAATCACCTGACATGAATGATCAACCAGAAGAAAACTAATGGATCTGTTCACAACAGTACAAAAAAATAACTTCTTGGGGACAGACAGATTGCAAAAATTTCAGATAGAAATTATAACAACATTTTGAAGCAAAACAAATATGTGGGAAATGTTAATTCAAAAAATACATTTGAAATTCAGATGCAAACCCTGTTTTGTTGTCCTCATTTAAAATACAAGGTACTGATCCTTTCAAATAGCCAAGGTCAGTTGACTGGAAGAGCAGGGGAAGACCAAGGCTATGACTTTACTTCCTGTGATTACGATTAAACGTAATAACTTACTTTGTTCAAACAGGCAATCTGAATTTGGAATGTATTAAATTAAGAGTACCTGTAAATTAAATAAGAAACTAACTTTTACATCCTCTACAGGATAATAAATTATGACCAGAAAAAAAAATGTAAATGAAGGCAAATCAGTTAACAGAGAAACTGATCACAAAATTAAGGAAAATTTTAAATGGTAATTTCACTACACTGGCCTTCCACCCTGAAAAAAGAAACTTTGGATATAATTACGGTACATGACTGATAATATTAGTTGAAACTGCTTCAAAATACATGTGTTTAAAATAAATTTTAACCTCCCATAATGTGGGCTAGGCTATGCAAGCCTTACCTGAATTCAATTACATTAAGACTTCATACAACAGAGATTTATATTAGAACTTCCACATTACCCATATGGTGCAAGACCGATCTGTACCAGGCTGGAATTTAGACTGGGACTAAATAAGCACAGTCACATTATATAACACTCAGCATTCTAAACATCACACTTTGTGCCACATTCAATGTCAAAGGGTCATGAGTATGAACAGCAGTTTTAACATCCATATGTGTAGGCTCCCATTTCAAAAATGAAATGGTGCCCATCCACTTTCAAGAAAACAATGGTAGTATTAAATTTTATGCAATGTCCAGACTCTCTGGGACTAGAGAGCAAATAGAGTGGAATATGTAGTGCTGTTTATGCGATCAGCAATACATACTGACACATCAAGTTACACAAGCAAACATAGCAAAGGGACTGGTGTGTCTGATATGTGAGCAACATGCTGACACATAACTCAATGAAGCATAATGAGATGGCAAATAACATGTTTCAGGTATCGAGTACATTACAGAGTAGAATAAAATGAGTTTGACATTCTGGTCACTGGGGGGGGGGGTGATCTGTCAGTAAGGTGTACATTCCTGACTCCCTACTGTAAAGAAAATTCCTTTCGCCCAAAACAGAGCTTCCACATATATACATTTTTTCTTAGACATAGGCATCCATAAAACCCACTGAAAATTTACTGAGAAATTATAATAATATTTAATCAAGGGACATGAGTTCAAAGAGTGATTTATCTTGTACCATGCATAATCGTCACATAATGATGGATCAACACAATACCATCACTGTACGCTTCACATTACTGCACCTTCGTTACCTACACAAAGGACAATTTTTCATCACAAAGAAAACTGAGCAAACATTACTGCTCACAACATCATAACAAGCAATATGAATAAGGAAAAACTGTTGTGATAACCGAGACAGAAATAATAACAAATCACAGCAAAATTCCATTCATCTGACCACACATGCTCCAAATTATAAAATTTTCCTGACTATCAGACAGTACCTATAGTCACCAAAGTTCTTATGGGTAAATTCTGTTACTCCTCCTACACTTGGGCTGTACAACTAAAGAGAGGAGTATTCCACTTGAATATCTTCTTCATCTGCTGGTTGAGGGTCATCAAGATCCTCTTCTGTGTTCTCTGGAGTCTTCACTGTTGAAGAAGTTGATGGAGAATGGGATAACACAAGAAGAGATAACACAACAGTTGATGCACTCTCATGGAGGCCTGGTTAACACATCCCTATGATCTACCTTTGTTATTGACAAAGTTTCTCAGTAAAAAAAAAACTTCCTGTCTGGGGAATACTCTCCTCAAGTGCTAATTATCAGGATTTCTGAATTACTGGATGGTGGATGAAAGAAATTTTGCTGTACTTAATATCCTTGCAGAAAATAATTTAATAATCGGTGCTCCCTGATTTCAGGTCTCATTTCTGAAATCAATTAAGCATAACTGGATAACAAATAAATAAAATTCTACTAAAGGTGCGCAGATGAATATATATGTTTGTTATATGCTAAAAGGACTTAAAGCACAGAGTAGACAAACTTATTTGAACACCATGCAAAAGCAAGGAATTTAAAGGCACTCATAAAGTTGAGTGCAAAATTACGTTTTTTTTCATATTATGATCATCAAAAAAACATGTCACCTTACAGAACATTAGTTTGCAACATGTGGAAATATGACCCGCTGCAAGTGCAATCTCCCCATAATATCCAATCAGCAACCAAATAAAATTAACATCATAGATCTTACACAGCAGAATGCCACTGCATATGGTTTTGCAACCAACACTAAGCAAGTGGTACTAATATTCCAAAAAGATTATAAAAAGAGGAAAATTCAGAACTGTTTTTAAACAGCAGAATCAGATTCTGAAAGTGTGTTGGAAAAACACAGACATGCACACCATGGTGACACAAGAGTACAGGTAGATGCCATAACAAAGTCTCCTTTATGAACAGAACACACTGAACATAAAAACAGAACACTTAATATCAAGCATGGCTTCCACCCACACTCAGATTAGTGTCTACAAATGACACAATGAAGGGACAGCATAGTTGTTATACACAAAAAGATTCATGCATGTTTTTGAATATGGGAATTCATGGTGCCTAACATGCCCACTGTAGCATATTTATGAAAAAATTTCAAACTTGAGATTCACTACATTAAACAGATTAAATCACTCAGCCTATGCATTACTACAGTAACCCAGCAGTCATTAATCAACACCTCTTTAAAATGTAATACTTCAGCTGCATATAATCAATAATACAGGGTGATTCAAAAAGATGGATTCAATTGAACAGTAAATGGCCCCTCAACACACGCCAGACAGTTGGTTGTGGTACTCCAGGTTCTCTGCTCGCTCTACGGGTTGACTTGCATGGGTTATGCTCAATACTCTCTTGAATTCGTCTCACGTTCTCCTCTGATACACGTGGTCGGCCAGAGCTTTTGCCTTTACACAGACAGCCTATTTGCTCAAATTGGTGATTCCAACAACAAATGCTCTTCCTTGTTGGAGGTTGAGTGTTGAAATGAAGATGAAATGCACGCTGCACAGCAGTCAGCGACTCAGTTTTAATGAACTCACGAATGCAAAAAATCTTGTGCTGCATAGCAGCCATTTTGCTCTCAACTGATACTGCTTCACGGCTATGCACTAGGCAAGCGCTCTAGTGGTGGTATTTGAAAATTTAGGACCTCCTCTTTCAAATGTTATATAGGTTGTTCACATACCATGTATAGTTCAGGAAATAGAGATGTACAAAACTGAGCCCATCTTTTTAAATCATGCTGTATAACAAATGTTATTCAAGGTGGAATATATAAATCAATTGGGTTTGCACTAATACAGATCAACAGTCAGTCCTTGTCAAATTCAAAATGAATTTCAATTGTTAATAGAGTGACTAAAAATATTCACTACTGTTGTCAGGGTAAGTATTATGACATACAGAATTCCTGGTACATTCAGTACTTTAGGCATAACAACACATTTAAAATCATTAGCTTCATGGACTTTTGTCCATCAACAAATGTTTTATAAGCAAACAAAATAAATAAAACACTACTGTGCCTCCCTCACATTAGCTGGAGCTATCTGTGGAGATCAGTCTGCGTCCCACACTTGATCTAGTAACATGTTTCTAAATTCGCTTTCAAACTTTAAATTCTGAATTATGGTTTGGCTTGAGAAGGTCTGTGTACCTTGGTCATTGCAGATGTATGATTTTCAGTTCAATCTGTATTTCTGTCTTTTGTTTCTAAAATTTCTGTTAACACCACACAAGTATTTTATTTTGTGTTGGTACCGAGCGTGGAGTCTTTCTAGATTCATTTCTGGGCACTAAGTTGATGTTAAGTGGGGCAGTGTCATTCTTGTATTTGTGTAACATGTGCATGTTCTAACAAACTTTGAGTATTTGGTTATTGTTACTACTACTTTACTTTGTAATAAGTCTGCTGCTTGCCATTCCTTTAATTCTTGGTTCTCATCCGACTTCACTTGTCCAGCATTTCCCCACCAGTACTTCCAAATGTTCCACGCTTAGACTGGGTAAATTTTGTGCTGCAACTTGCACACTTTGAATCACAGAGAGGAAGCAGTATCACTGTGTTTCAGAGACAGTTCAGTCCCTGTCTTCAAGCTAAAACAATAAGACCCACTCAGCTGGGCACCACAGGCAAAGCTACTCTCAGCCTCTTTACCTTATTTTACTCTACATTACTTCCAGAAACAGAAAAGATTAATATCTGGAAATTTAAGCCATTATGATTCCAAAAGTATCAAGGATTGCCAGCATCTAGTTCAGTCCAAGAAATCTGTATTAAATCTATCAGAGCAAGTCCTTGCAGAAAGTGAGGGAGCAATTCTTGGAAAAGTTTTGAATTTTACTGCATCATACCCATATTCTAACTTGGATATGGTATGCACAGTGGTCACTTATTCCAGACTTCTACTGGTATCAGACATAGTGTTCAGATAGAAAATCAGAAGCATCGTATCATTAAATCTTTGAAACAAACAAAGACATTAAGGTTCTGCAGAATGACAAAGGCAACTGCACTCTGTGAAGGATGAATATGCAGAAAGGGAGACGTTCAACACCTTATTGGAAGTCATGGCTTTATGAACCCTTGACAAAAAAAATGCCACAACTACAACTGAGAGACAAATGCAGAAACTACTTCTGCAAATAGGGCTATTCTCCCCAGTAATCTTAAACAGACGGCGACTCCCCACCACAGTGAACTTGTGCATCTATACAGACTTCCACAAATACATAAAACAGAAGTTCCTCTATGACCCAGTGAGTTCCATTCGTTCACCACGCTATGCCTTGGCTGATTCCTGCATAACACAGTCATCCCAATAAATGGTAAATCGAAGTCCTCTGTATGGAATTCAGAACATTTAATTTAGTTGCTAAAATTGGTGAGCATCCAGAATACAAAGATACTAGGGACTTTCGATGTAGTTAATCTAATCACCAACACACTCGTCGAGGAAGTCACAAAGTCACTCGGAATGGGCTCCACAGTGATCATACACTGGGACAACAGTCTTGGGGTAGAACAAATTATGGAGTTGCTAGAAATTTGTTTGAGAACTATGTACAGCACAGTTCCTTTAATCCAGCTCTACTGATTATCCAGAAGGCCTAATAGTTTGGCACTTGATGAAAACTTCTTCTGGAAGTCTGCTACCTTTGACTCATTATGTGTCCTTATCTTGTGTTATCTGGACTTTACTGAACCCACCAAGCTATCATAATGGCATCAAAATATACCAATATGATATTTGAATAAAGGTTGACCAACTAGATGACACTTGCTTTATTATATATTGCTCAACATGTTTCAGACGTTAATACGTCCATCTTCAGGAGCTAGCGAGTACTTGTTGTGTAATATAGGTATAGCACTTACCACTAGATATATAAACTAACACACAAAACCTCTATCATTGCAGCCTACACAACACAACAAGTACTCGCTAGCTCCTGAAGATGGACGTATTAACGTCTGAAA
>Ga0123354_10007131_pt1 | contig 16740 bp, 13 predicted proteins | sample TergutLab28metaG_2_FD_97872 | JGI IMG/M metagenome (GOLD analysis project Ga0123354, IMG submission 97872) | Labiotermes labralis P4 segment gut microbial communities from Petit-Saut dam, French Guiana - Lab288 P4 | ecosystem: Host-associated > Arthropoda: Insects > Digestive system > Gut ...
GCGGGAGCCGAGCGCGCCTGGCTGAGCCCCGAGCTGACCCTCGCCCAAATTTCCGAGGTCTCGGCCGAGACCCCGATCACGCTCGGCCTGACAGTCTTTGGCCAGCAAGAGCTGATGGTCACAGAGCACTGCATCTTGATGGCACAAGGCCCCTGCGACCAGCGCTGCGAGTCTTGTGCGCGGCGCAAGTCGCCCCGCCTGCTGCGTGACGAGAAGGGCTATGAGTTTTCTGTTAAGACCGACCAGTTTGGGCGCTCGCACCTTTACAACTCTTACGCCCTTGACTTGGTCCCGCTGCTGCCACAGCTGGTCACGGCCGGCCTGAACAGCTTTTTGGTCGACGCCACACTGCTCAACAACCGCGACCTCAGCGCCGAGGTCGCACGCGCCGCACACGGCCTCGACCTGGCACTGCACAAGAACGGCAGCCTGCCCAAACGCGAAGGCTACACCACCGGCCACCTCTTCAGGGGCGTCTTCTAAGAGTCCCCAGGCCTGGTGACGGTTGACGGCCTTTCTCCACTTGGTTGTTTTTACAACGTAACAGCAGAGGCCAACTATGTTTTACTGGGGCTCGTGAGATTTTGCAATTGCCAGCCTGGGAAAGGAAAGACCATGAAACGGACCATCATCAATATTGATGCAAATAAATGCAACGGCTGCGGCCTCTGTGTGGATGCTTGCTTTGAATCGGCCATCGAGCTCATCGACGGCAAGGCCGTCTTGGTGCGCGAAGATTTTTGTGATGGCCTCGGCAACTGCCTCCCGGCCTGCCCCGAGGACGCCATCACTTTTGAAGAGCGCGAGGCGCCGGCCTACAACGAGGCGGCCGTCGTGGCCTATCAAAACGCCAACGCGGCCGGCCAGGCGCCGCACCACGCCGACGGCCCCCACGCCCACGCCCACGCGGCCGGCCACGCCGCTGCCGCCGCTGCTGCCCAGCCGACGGGCGGATGCCCCGGCGCTGCCATGCGCGACATGCGCGCCTCGGCGCCGGCCTCGGCCTCGACCCCTGCCGCTGCCCCGGCGCCGGCTACCGCGGCTGCTTGCTGCGGCCCCGCTGACACCACGCCGACCCAAGCCAGTGTGCCCAGTGCGCTCACGACCTGGCCGATCCAGATCAAGCTCGTACCCACCGGCGCCCCCTATTTTGCCGGGGCCGACCTCTTGGTCGCCGCCGATTGCGCCGCCTTTGCCTATGGCAACTTCCACCAAGACTTCATGAAGGACCGCATCACCCTGATCGGCTGCCCCAAGCTCGACGACATCGACTACTCCGAAAAGCTTGCGATCATCCTCGCCAACAACGACATCCGCTCTCTGACGATCATCCGCATGGAGGTCCCCTGCTGCGGTGGCCTGACCTATGCCTGTGAGCAGGCCATCGCCCAAAGCGGCAAGAGTATCCCGCTGCGCACCGTGATCATCGGCATCGAAGGCGATATTCTGGCCGACGAGTAAACCCGGCTTTGCGCACGGCTACCTGGTGAGAAGCGCAGCCGCCCTTGCCCCGCCGCGCCGGCCGTCGTTTTTAGCCACACCGCCGTGCCCTGACGCGCGCCAGCATGCGTCAGTGCACGGCTTTTTGGTAGACGCGCGTTGCCCACCAGAGTGCGAGAGCGAGCAGCGGGACGATTACCACGAAGGCAATCAGCGTCTGGCTGCTGGCCAGCGTGCCGGCGGCCAGCTGGCGCGAGGCCTCGACCGTGTAATACATCGGGTTAAAGTGCGCCACCACGCGCAGCGAAAGCGGGCCGAGCGAGATCGGCAGCAGCACCCCCGAGAGCAGGGTCAGCGGCAGCTGCAGGCTCGTGACCACGGCGGCCACGCTGCTGATCTGCTTGAAGATCAGCCCCAGACTGCTTGAGCAGGCCGAGACCATGGCCGTTAAGAGGCAGAGCAAAAAGAGCAAGATCACTAGCCCCAGCAGATGCACGCTAAAACCACAGGCCAGAGAGATCAAGATGACCAGGATAGACGGTACAAGAAAGTTCACGATATCGGCCAGCACACCGCCCAGCAGCATCGCAAAGCGACTGGCCGGCGTCACCCGCAAGCGCTCGGTCACACCGCTCTGCAGCTCCCAGACCATCGTCCAGCCCGCCCCCATGCCACTTGAGAAGGCCAGCAGAGTGAGAATGCCCGGAACAAAGCTGTTGAGCACGCCGGCCATCGAGAGCGGCGGGTTGGCGATGTTGGCCAGCAACGGCGAAAAAAGCAAGATGTAGAGCAGCGGCGTCATCAGGTTGGCAATCACCCACATCGGCTGGCGCAGGTTCTCGCGCATCTTGCGCATAAAAAAGAGCCCGGTCTCGGTCGCTATCCTCATTTCTCATCCTCCCAACTGATGTCGCGCAGCGAGCGCCCGGTCTTTTCAAAAAAGACGTCGTCCAGGGTCGGTTGCTGGCCCTGCGCGTTTTTGACCTGCCCCTTCAAGGCAGCCGGGGTGCCCTCGGCGACGATCTGCCCATGATCGATGATGGCCAGCCGGTCGGCCAGCTGGTCGGCCTCATCCAGGTAATGCGTCGTTAAAAAGATCGTCATGCCGCCTTCTCTGAGCTTGCTGATGTGCTGCCAGAGGCTCAAGCGGTTCTGCGGGTCCAGCCCGGTCGTCGGCTCATCCATAAAAAGGACCTGCGGCTCGTGGATGATGCCCAAGGCAATCTCGAGGCGCCGTTTCTGGCCGCCCGAATAGGTGCGCACCTTGCGGTCGAGCAGCTCGTCTAAAGACAAAAGGCGACTCAGCTGGGCGATCTTCTGTTCGACCTGGCGCGGTGCCAGGCCATAGAGTCGGCCGGTCAGCCTGAGGTTCTCGCGGCCAGTGGCCGGCAGGTCGGCGCCCCCCAGCTGGCTGATGTAACCGATCTGCTGGCGCACCTCATGCGGGTTCTTGCTAACGTCATAGCCCGCCACCTGGGCACTGCCAGAATCTATGGATAAGAGCGTTGTGAGCATCCGTTGGCAGGTCGTCTTGCCGGCGCCGTTTGGCCCCAAGAACCCAAACACCTCGCCAGCCGCGACATAAAGCGTGACGCCGCGCACGGCCTCAACGGATGCTGCGATCGCGTCGCCGCCCGCGCCCTCGGCGCCCTCGGCGCCGCCCGTGTCGCCCACGCCGCTCGCGCCAGCCCTTTTGCGCACCTTCAGCGGAAAGCTCTTTCTCAGGTCATGCGCCTCGATTGCGTAAACCATGATGGTCTTCTCCCCTCTTGCTTTTTTGGGATAATCTATGTTAGTGTTTATCTAACAGCGTTAGTCTAACGGTGTTAAGGATACTCCCTAACACCGTTAATGTCTAGAGCAATTGCCGGTTTTTTAGGAAGTGGTAAAAAGTGGCCTTGAACAAAGAGACCATCGTTTTGACTTGCATCGCCATCTTGAACCGCGATGGTGCAGACGGCCTCTCGATGCGCACCCTCGGAAAAGAACTGGGCGTGCAGGCAGCCTCGCTCTATTGGCATTTTTCGAGCAAAGATGCGTTGTTTGGCGCGATTGCCGAGCACCTCTGCCAGCAGTACGCCTTGCCCCCCGAGAGCGGCGACCTAGAGACCGACATCATGGCCTATTTTTGCACCTACCGTGCCATGCTGCTGCCCGTGCGCGACTCGGTCACGGTCTTTGAGAACTCGCTGCCCAACACCCCCAAACGGGCCGCGCTGATTCGCGCCTTCAGCCAGAAACTGACCGAGTTCGGGGTCAGTCCCGAGAATCTGATGACCGTCTCGAACATGCTGAACAACTACGTGCTCTCGTTCACGGCCGACGAGATCCGCTTTAACAACACTTCACCTGAGCAAAAAGAGAGCTTCTACCAGCTCGTGCGCTCCGAGGGCCAGCCCGCGCAGCCTTACGAGCGCGACTTTGACGAGCAGTTTGACTTGGGATTAGAGATCATGCTGGCCGGCATCAAAGCCGTCGAAGACAGCTCTGAATAATGCATTTAAGCTCTTGACAATCAGACATAATGTGGCCATATTAAAATGAGAATTTGATATAGTCAGGAGTTTACAGCCCGTGTATATTAAACGTGCTATTGAAGGAACCGTTTTAAACATATCCGACACCTTCCCTGTCCTGCTTGTCACTGGTCCTCGGCAGGTGGGAAAGACCACCTTGCTGAAGCGGCTGGCAGATGAGGGGCGTACCTATGTTTCGCTTGATGATCCGAACATACGCAGTATGGCCAAAACCGACCCGGCATTGTTTATGCAGCGTTACACGCCACCGGTGTTGATCGATGAAATCCAATATGCTCCGCAAATTTTGCCTTACATCAAGATGAGCGTAGATAACTCTGGTCATAAGGGGGATTTTTGGTTGACCGGTTCCCAAGCGTTCCACATGATGAAGAATGTTAGCGAGTCCCTCGCTGGTCGGGTTGGTATTGTCAATTTACTGGGGTTGTCAATGAGCGAAATCAACGAGCTCCCTTCCGAGCCCTTTACCACCTCACCAACACGATTGATGACCCGTTTAAACGTAGCACAGAAAATGAGCCTCAATGACCTCTATGCTCAGATAGTCCATGGTATGTTCCCGGCATTGCATAACACTAAAACACCGCCTGATATATCTGAATTCTATCGTTCGTACATCAATACGTATCTGCAAAGAGACATCAGGGCCTTGTCTCAGGTCGCTGACGAGACATCTTTTTTGAATTTTATGATTATCGTTGCAGCGCGCACCGCTAAGCCGATCATCTATCAGGAATTGGCGGACGAAGCACAAATCAGCCAGCCGACAGCAAAAAAGTGGCTCTCGCTCTTAGTGTCGTCTGGCCTTGTAGCGTTGGTGCAACCCTACCATAACAACGTTTTGAAACGTACGCTGAAAATGCCGCTGATGCACTTCCTTGATACCGGTCTTTGTGCTTACCTGCTTAAATGGGGTGATGCCGAGACGCTAGAGCGCGGCGCTATGTCTGGAGCCTTCTTTGAAAGCTGGGTATTCTCAGAGATCTACAAAAGCTACCTGAACGCCGGAAAAGAGGCTCCGGTCTTCTATTTCCGCGATAAAGAAAAACGTGAGATAGATCTGCTTATCTATGAGAACGGCACCCTCTGTCCCATCGAAATCAAAAAGACGGCATCCCCTGGCACAAGCGCCATAAAGCATTTCAAAGTGCTCGATCCCATAACTGAGCCTGAGCGTTTTGGCATGCTCGAACAAGTGAGAACAGAGATCGGCGGGGGCGCGGTCATCTGTATGATAAATGATCTATTACCTGCGGACAAAAAGAACTGGTTTGTTCCGGCTTGGCTTGTCTAAACCTGGCGGGTTCGAATCATCGGGCCCCGATGCAGGTTCCCCCAGCAGGCCATTTGGCCTGCTGGGGGAACCTGGCGGAGAGACAGGGATTCGCCAACCGCGTCGCCGCCTGCGGCGGCTAGCGCTTGGAGGCCTCGCGCAAGCGCTCGGCCCACTCGGCTAAAACGTGCCGCCGGCACGTTTCTCACGCCTCGTGCCCTGGCGGGTTCGAATCCTGGGGCCCCGATGCAGGTTCCCCCAGCAGGCCATTTGGCCTGCTGGGGGAACCTGGCGGAGAGACAGGGATTCGAACCCTGGGAACGTGTTAGCACGCTCAACGGTTTTCGAGACCGCCGCCTTCGACCACTCAGCCATCTCTCCGCAGCTATGGTTACGCCGGTTATGCAAACACCCGTACCATGCAGCCTTATATAATACCTGAAATGCTACAAGTTAGCATCGTTTCTGGCCTATTGTTCGAGACTTGACATATCAGGCAGACCCCCTGGTAACAATATACTGTAAACTACTGATTCACCTTGAATAGAGTCAACTGATGCGCTTTGTTTTATCGGTCTAAAAGAAATAGAAATTCGAAATAATGAAGGCAACTATCAATATCCCAATCGGTGGCATGCACTGTGTCAATTGCGCACAACGTCTGGAGAAGGCCCTGGCAGCCGCACCTGGCGTCTTGCAGGCCAGTGTGAACTTTGCCACCGAAAAGGCCTTAGTCGTCTATGACCATGACCAGATCACACCCACCCGCCTCGAGCAAGTCATCAAAGGCGCCGGCTACAGCGCACTGAACTTCGATTTGGCCGACTCCACGGCTGCCGAGCTGGAGTTTCAGGCCAACGAGCAAAAAAGCCTCTGGCGGCGCTTGATCATTGCCGCCATTGCCGCGCTGCCCCTGCTCTACCTGGCTATGGCGCCGATGATCAGTAGCGCAATTCCTTATCCCCCATTTTTAGAGCCGATGAATGCGCCTCTGGCCAGCGCTTTGACCCAGTTTGTGCTTTGCGCGGTGGCCATTGCAGCCGGTTATAGCTTTTTTACCGGCGGTTTTAAGGCCGTCATCCAGCGCAGCCCCAACATGGACACCCTGATTGCCTTGGGCAGCGGCACGGCCTTTGTCTACAGCACGGCCAATACCCTGCTGATCGGCCTGGGCAACCATGCCCTGGTGCACGAGCTGTACTTTGAGGCGGCTGCCATGATTATCGCGCTGATCTCGCTGGGCAAGGCCCTCGAGCACCTGACCAAGGGCAAGGCCGGCGCCGCCTTGCGCTCGCTGATGCAGCTGGCGCCCCAGACCGCGCTGGTGCTGCGCGACGGCCAAGAGGTCGAGGTACCGGCCGCCCAAGTCGTGCCCGGCGATATCTTGGCCGTTAAGCCCGGCATGCGTATACCCGTTGACGGCCAAGTGCTCGAAGGCCAAAGCGCCGTTGATGAGAGCGCCCTGACGGGCGAGAGCCTGGCTGCCGATAAGGCGCCGGGCGACCAGGTCTTTGCGGCCACCCTGAACACCACGGGCAGCCTGCGTTTTGTTGCCCAAGAAGTGGGCAGTCAGACGGTCATGGCGCGCATCATCCAGACGGTCGAAGAGGCGCAGGGTAAAAAGGCCCCGATTGCCCGGCTGGCCGACCGGGTGGCCGGCATCTTTGTGCCTCTGGTTTTCTCGATTGCCCTGGCCGCCGCCATCCTCTGGTATTTTTTGACCGCCTTTGGCCTCTTTGCCCTGCCGCCCGATACAGGCAGCCTGGGGTTTGCCCTGCGCATCTTCATCTCGGTCCTGGTTATCGCCTGCCCCTGTGCCATGGGGCTGGCCACACCGGTGGCCATCATGGTGGGCAGCGGCGAAGGCGCCCATTGGGGCATCCTCTACCGCAGTGGCGCGGCCCTCGAGCAGGCCGGACGCATCGACACTGTGGCCTTTGACAAGACCGGCACGCTGACCGAGGGCAGCCTGCGGCTGACCGATGTCATCCCGGTGGCCGGTTTCTCGCGCTGGGGCACAAACGTCCCCGATGTACTGGCCAGCGTCAGCGATAACCGCGCGCTCTTTGCCTTGGTCGGCAACGACGATGCCATGAAGGCCCTGGTCGGCGCAGACAACAACCTGCTCTTCAGCTTGGCAGCCAGTGTCGAGACGCACTCTGAGCACCCTCTGGCCCATGCCATCCTCGCGGCCGCAGAGAGCCGGGGCACTTTGACCTGGCCGGTCACCGACTTTCAGGCGCAGCCCGGGTCGGGCGTGCGTGCCCAAGTCAACGGGCGTGACGTCTTGGCCGGCAACCGTCGGCTGATGCAAGATTCGGGGGTCGAGACCGATAGCCTGGGCAGCTTTGCCGATTCACTGTCCAAGGCCGGCAAGACCTCGGTCTTTCTGGCGGTCGATGGCGAGCTGGCCGGTATCTTGGCGTTATCTGACACGCTCAAGGCCTCAAGCCGCAGCCTCATGCGCTGGCTGGCCAAAAACGGCCTGTCCACGCTTTTGATCAGCGGCGATAACTACCACGCGGCCAGCGCGGCCGCCACAAAGCTGGGCATCGCCGAAGTCTACTCCGAGGTCTTGCCGGACGAGAAGGCACAGGTCATCGCAGGCCTGCAAGCCCAAGGCCGCCATGTGGCAATGGTCGGCGACGGCATCAACGACGCCGTTGCCCTAACCCAGGCCGACACCGGTGTGGCCATCGGCAATGGCACCGACATCGCCATCGAGTCGGCCGACATCGTCTTGATGCACGACGACCTGATCAACGTCGCCCGCGCCATCAGCCTGGCGCGGGCGACGCTGCGCACAATCAAGCAGAACCTCTTTTGGGCCTTTGCCTTCAACACCATCAGCATCCCCATCGCCGCCGGGCTGCTCTACGTCTTTGGCGGCCCGCTCTTAAACCCGATGATCTCGGCCGCTGCCATGAGCGCCAGCTCGCTGATCGTCATGGGCAACGCACTTCGGCTGCGCAGCCAGCGTCGAAAACTCGCCGCCATCACAACAACCGGCGAACCCGGCCTGGGGCCGGATATTGCGTCGAGCGCTGCGGCAAACGTCAGACCTGAAAAGAAGGCCAGCGTCACAGCCAGCGCAGCCGACCAGCAAACCAGCCAAACTACTGAAGGGTATACACATGGTTAACCAAGCACAAAAAGGTGCACGCGAGGGCAATCGTTACATCGACACGCGTGGACAGAGCCCCAAACCCCTCGAGTTCTCTGAAGTCATAATCCAGGGTCTGGCTCAAGGCGGCGGCCTGTTTGTACCGGTCACGCTGCCCCGCCTGACTCTAGACGACATCCTCGACCTCAGCCAAATGCCTTACGCTGCCCAAGGTGCGCGCATCTATGAGCACTTTGAGGTGGACTTTGCCGCCGATCAGATCGCCAGCCTGATGACCCAGGCCTACGGCCGCAACTTTGACGATCCGGCAATCGCCCCCCTGGTCAGCCTCGACGAGCAGACGCACGTGCTAGAGCTCTGGCATGGCCCGACCGCCGCTTTCAAAGACATGGCCCTGCAGTGCCTCCCCCATTTCTTCTCAGCCGCCTTAGCGCGCCAAGCCGAGGCCGGCAGCCCGCCGCCCGACCAATTGATCTTGGTCGCGACCTCAGGCGACACCGGCTCGTCGGCGCTCGAGGGGTTCAAGGACCGCGACCACGTGGGAATCATCACGTTTTATCCGGACGGCGGGGTCAGCGATATCCAGTGGCGGCAGATGGCGACGGCCGCAGGCAGCAATGTCGGTGCCTTTGGCCTACGCGGAAACTTTGACGACTGCCAGACCTCGGTCAAGGCGGCCTTTTCAGACGCCGCTTTTAACGAACGTCTGCTGCGCGAGCATCAGGTCAGCCTCTCGAGCGCCAACTCCATCAACTGGGGGCGCCTGCTGCCGCAAGTCGTCTATTACGTCAGCGCCTACGCCCGTCTCGTGGCCTCTGGCCGCTTACAAGCCGGAGAAGAGCTTGACGTCTGCGTGCCAACCGGTAACTTTGGCAACATCTTGGCCGCCTGGTATGCCCGCGAGATCGGGACCCCGATCGGACAGCTCTACTGTGCCAGCAATGAGAACCATGTGCTGACCGATTTTATCAACACCGGTGTCTATGACATCAGCCAACGCAGCTTCAAGCTAACGCCCTCGCCTTCGATGGACATTTTGATCTCGAGCAACCTCGAGCGGCAGCTCTTTGAGCTGAACGGGCGCGACCCCGAGGTCATCTGTCAGTGGATGGCCGGACTGCGCGAGCAGGGGCGCTTTGAGGTGGACAGCGAGACCTTTGACTACCTGCAGGCCGACTTCAGGGCCGATTGGGTGACCAGCGACGATGGCCTGGCCACAATCCGCCAGGTTTATGAGAAATACGGCTACTTGCTTGACCCGCATACGGCGATCGCCTATCAAGTGGCCGAGCGGCTACGCGACCACAAGCAAAAGCCAATCCTCGTTGTCGCCACCGCACATTGGGCAAAATTCGCTGCCAATGTCGCAAAAAGCCTGCTTGGCATCACGGTTGATCAAGACTTACCGGCTGAACTGCGCGACTTGAGCGGTCTGGCCTTGAACGACTGGCTCTGCGAGAGGTATGACGGCCTTACAATACCCGCGACATTAGCTGCATTGGGCGACCGCCCAGTACAGTTCAGCGAAATCTGCGACTCTAGTACACAAAGTGTCGAAGCCACAGTATTAGAATGGCTTGGGCGAAAGAAAATCTAAATCCGTTCATAGATTTGAGGAAACTATGAAAAGCATGGATCATCTTGACATGCAGGTTCGTCTAACGATTTTTTCGGATAACCAAGAGGAGGCCGGCACCTTTGGAAAGGGTGTGGCCACGCTTCTCGAAGGTATTCGCAACCATGGTTCTCTGAACGCTTCGGCCAAGCAGATCCACATGGCCTATTCCAAGGCTTGGCGCATCATCAAAGAGGCCGAATCGTGTTTGGGTTTTGCGCTTTTAGAAAGGCAGGGGGCGCTGGGTTCGACCCTGACCGACGAAGGGCTAAAGCTTCTTGATGTTTACCAGCAGCTCGAAAGCGAGTCTACGAACCAACTCGATAAAAGGTTTCACGAGCTACTGAAGATCTCTGAATAACAAACCCAGCCACCAACAGAAAAAACCAGCACTTTGACCGCAAAGGCCGGTTTAAAACAGCGCCAATAACCGGTGCCATAGCTGCAAAAAACCACAAAAACAAAGTACCCGGCCACTCCACTGACCGGGTACTTTTTAATCTCCAGCAACCTCCGCCACTAAATGTCACATGACATCACGCGATGCGACAACATTAGCTCCTATCAATAGCCACCGGTCTCGACATCGGCTTCGGCGATGCGACCCCTAAAGGTCCTGTAGATCACGATGTGATAGAGCAGCACCAAGGGCAGGCCGATGCAAGTGATAATTGTCATGGCCGTCAACGTGTAAGCCGAGTTGGACGAATTAAAGATGGTCAGCGAGCTAGCCGTGTCTGCCGCACCCGGAACAAAGAAGTAGGTGACAACGCCCGCAGGATTCATAGCGGCCGGTATCAGGTTCGGGAAGAGCGAGCCCGCTGTGATGCCAATCAGGGCAACCGGGATCAGACAACCGGCCAAGAAGGCCCAGAGGTCGTTGCGGTTGACCATGAAGAGGCGTGCCAGCACCCAACCGACAGCACAGACTGCTGCCGCCGCAAAGGCCACCGGCATAGCAATGCGGTCGGAGCCGAACTGCGGATAGACAGCCAAGAAGAAGTAGACGCTGACGAGCACGAAGACCACCAGCTGGATGATGCTGAACATCGAGCGCATCTTAATGGCGCGCTGACGCACGAGGCTCTCTAGCGGTGCCTTGAGGCAGAGCCACGACGCACCGTGTGCGATAAAGGTGACCAGCCCCATGATGGCGCAAAGCAGGGCAAACGGATTGAGCAGTGAGAAGAAGCCGCCAACATAGTCTCCGTGGCTGTTTAATACGACGCCTTGGATAACGTTTCCGATCGCTGCGCCAAAGAGCAGGGCAGGAAGCAGGCTGCCCACAAAGAACGCGCCGTTCCAGAACTTCCGCCACTTGGCATCGCGCGCTGCGTACTCGATGGCGATCGCCCTGAAAATCAAGCCGAACAAAACGAGCATGATGGCTAGATAAAAGCCCGAGAAACTCGTTGCGTAGGCCGGTGGGAAGGCCGCGAAGAGGGCGCCACCAGCCGTCAGCAGCCAAACCTCGTTGCCATCCCAGATCGGGCCAATGGCGCGACGCACGATCGCCTTCTCAGGCTCGGTCTTGGCCACAAAGGGAGAGAGGATACCCGACCCCAGGTCAAAGCCGTCAAGAATGAAGTATCCGACCAGAAGAACAGAGATCAAGAGGAACCAGAGAATCTGTAAAACCGCATGAGCATCAATTACTGCTGGCATACTCACTCACCGCCCTTCGGCTCATTATCATCAGGTGTCTTAGTATCAGGCGCCTCATTGATAGGCATGACAACCGGATCTGCCGATGCCGCGATCAAGACCGGCTCATCGGATGCCGAAGCCGGCACCGCAGCCTCTGGGCCCCTCTTGATCAGGCCGAGCACGATGCGCAGCCAGGCGATGAAGAGGATCACATAGAAGATGATGAAGAGCAGGATGGTGATGATCAGCTCAGGCGAGCTGACAATCGGCGAGACGCCGTCAGCGGTCAAGAGCAGGTTGTAAACGACCCAGGGCTGACGTCCGACCTCGGCAACCAACCAACCGGATTGGATGCACAGGAAGGGGATCAGCGGGCCAAAGACAACGAACCCGAACAGCACCTTGTTGATCTTGCCCTTGTTTGCTTTCTTCAAACCGACCCCCGCCAGGATCAGCCAGACGATGAGCAAGAAATAAAGCGCGACCATCAGGTGATAAGCCTGGAAAGTCAGGTTCACAGGCGGTGTGCCGCCCTGATAGCTTTGAAGCTTGACCCCGTCATAGGCCGCAAAACTCGTTACCGCATGCTTGAGTGTGTTCAAGCCAGGGTACGGCGTATTAAAGTTCCACGAAGCCAAGAAGCTTGTTCCGCCGGGAATGCTGATGAACGTGTGCGTGGTCTGCGTTGCGTCATCGACCCAGCCAAAGAGCGAGAGCGGTACTGCGCCATCTTGGTACTGGCCTTCCATGGCAGCCAGTTTCGAGGGCTGCTCTTCAGCCACTGCCGTGGCCTGCAGGTGGGCAAACGGGAGCATCAAAACGACTGTCACGATACCGACGATCAGGCCGGTCTTCACAAACCTCTTGCCATGCTCGATGTTGATGCCCTTCTTCAGATACCAGGCGCCCACGGCCATGGCACAGAACGAGCCGAGGATCAGCAACGAGTCAACCGTATGTAGATAGCGTGGAACCGTGGACGGGTTGAATGCGGCCGCCCAGAAGTTGTTCAGTATCGCCCGGCTGCCATCTGCGGCGATCTCAAAGCCGGCCGGGGTCTGCATCCAGGAGTTGGCAATCAAGATCCAGAGGGCCGAGAGTGCGGCACCGCCGAAGACCAACCAAGTCGAAGCCAGATAGAACTTCTTCGAGACCTTTTTTCGGCCGAAGAGGACGATGCCCAAGAAGACCGACTCTAAGAAGAAGGCCAGAAGGGCTTCTGCCGCAAGCGGGGCTCCAAAGATATCACCGACATAACGAGCATAATCAGCCCAGTTGGTACCAAAGCTGAACTCCATCGTGATACCGGTTGCCACACCGATGGCAAAGGTCGTCGTAAAGATCTTCGCCCAGAAATGTGTTGCCGCCTTGTCCTTTGGGTCCCCGGATCTGTAGTGGCGCGTCTCCATGAGCGCTGTTATCAATCCGAGACCTATGGAAAGTGGAACAAAGAGGAAATGGAAAATGATTACAAGAGCAAACTGCAGACGCGACAACATTAAGGCATCTGACAAGATATCCATCTTCCCCTCCTTTCCTTTGGTCAGCCGACTCGCGATCGGCGCTAACTTAATGCTACTCAAGCGGTAGCATTTACCTACTGTCCATAATACCTTTTGGCCGTTACCGATTCAAGGCCTGATTGTTATCATATTGTAGCAATTTGGTGGTTTTGTTGACAAAGTACAAAAATTACAGCTTACAAACTTTTACTATAAGCGAATTATCGGGCTACCCTGGTCCGCCAGCCAACCCTCGATCGCCACGAGTACGGCCGGGATGGCGTCTTCGAGCGGCAAAGAGAGGCCGATATGTGCCTCGAGGGAGTTGATCTCTTTGACCTGGACACCCAGGCAATCGACCTTTGGATCGATGCCGACCAAAGCAGCGGCCGCCAAGACATCGGTCAGCCGAAGGTCATGTGCGCCTTTGAGACCGCTATAGCTGGCCATTTGGTCAGGTGTAAAACTCAAGACCGTACCCGGAGCAAAACCGGTGTGGTCCAAGGCATCGACGATCAGGACCTTGTCCGCCGCCCGCAGGTCAGCCAGAATGGCCATCCCCATGACGCCCCGGTCGAGGACCAAGACATTGTCTGGCAGTTGATATGAAGAGAGGAGCTCGGACGCGACACGCGGCCCGAGCCCCTCATCATGCATCAGCAGGTTGCCGACGCAAAGCACCGTTAAACGGTCTAAAGTCACTTGGCGTTTGCCGTTGACTTGCTGCCGCCTTGGTCAGACTCATCCATATCGTCCTCACCGACAATAGTGTGGACCTTGGGGTCATAGACCAGGCCTTTGTGCTCTTTCCAGATGAACATCATCTTGACGGGGGCAGTACCCTCGATGAAGACCAGATAGACATGGATCATCATGAAGATCACAAAGACGCACATCAGGTAGAAGTGGATGATGCGGACGACCATGATGCCGCCGACGCCATTGGTAAAGGCCACCAAGAGCGGAGCGGTGCTAGACGGCGCCCACATGCAGAACCCGGTGAAAGCAATGCAGATAATCAAGATCGGGATAAAGACATAGGTGATCTTTTGCGGCACGCCGTACTTGGCACCCAGCGGATGGTCCTTCTGCAGGAAGAGGTAGTACTTGATCCAAGGCCAGAGCTGATGGCGGTTATCGACCTGCGGCATAAAGCTCTTGATGTCCGTTGTGACCATCCGTGTGCCGCCAGCGGGCGCCGACTTGACAAAGAAAGACGAGATCACCCTGAAGATCAGGTTCAAGATCATGGTAAAGGCAAAGAAGATGTGGGCTCCGCGTGCCACCCCCATAAAGCCAGGCATAAAGGGAAAGTGGATGTAGATACCGCTTATGATCAAGACGACGATCGAGATGAGGTTGATCCAGTGTGTGATGACATAGGGAAGCGGATGTGATTGACGATAATGTGCGAGATGTGCCATTTACCTCACCCCCCACGGGTTTGTGACGACAGAGAACTCTTTGCCCGTAGCCGGCTCGCTGAGATGGACAGAGCAGGCCACACAGGGGTCAAAGCTATGGACGAGGCGCAATGCGTGGATCGGCTTGTTCAGGTCCTCGACCGGCATACCGATCAACGCCTCTTCGATGGGGCCGCGGCGGCCCTGGTCATCGCGCGGCGAGACGTTCCACGATGTCGGGATGATGATCTGGTATTTGTCGATCATATCGCTCTTGATCTTCATGTAGTGATAGAGCGCCCCGCGTGGGGCCTCCCACATGCCGGCGCCTTCGCCGGTCTTGGTCGCAGCCTCGACAAACGTGTCGGCATTGCCCTCTTTGATGGCCAAGATCAGCTCTTCGACCCAGGTCACCATGAGGTTGGCGATGTACTGGGTCTCGATATTGCGGGCACCGGTGCGGCCCATCGTCGAGTTCAGCAGGCCGACCTGGCCGGACACCCCAAGAGCCGAAAGCACTCCGTCGATACCGGTGACGATCTCGGGGACCTTGCGGTTGTAGGCCACGAGCAGGCGCGCCAGGCCGCCGGCCTCAAACACCTGCCCGTCGTAGCGCGGCGACTTGTCCCAAGAATAGCGGGCACCATCAGCTGGATGCTGGCCGTCCGGGACGATGTACTCGTCTTTGTAGAGCGGATAGGTCTCACCGTTGCGCGGCTGCCGCCAGAGGCCGTCACCGGTCTCGTAGGCCGGATCATAGAAGCTGTGGACCGTGGTCTCTTTGATCAGGTCCTCGTTCCAATCCTGGACCGTCGTGTAGCCAGACTCTTTGAAGCTCCAAACGCCGCCGGGCAGATAGCGCTTAGAAGCATTGGCACCCGGATTTCCTTCTAAGGTGTTTGAGGCCACCGACTCAAAGACGCCCCAGGCGATGTAGTTGCCGGCGTTGCTGCCGTTCGTGAACTCATCAATATAGTAAGGGGCGATGGCCAAAGTGTCGGGGATCATCGTTGATGAGACCCAGTCAGCCAGCCTCTTGGCCCGATACAAGAGGTCATCGAGGTTCTGCTCGGTCGGCACGAACGTCGTGCCGCCCGGGATCGAGCTCATGATATGCGGCATCTTGCCGCCGATGATGCCCGAGATCTCAGAGGCCACAGCCTGCATCTCAAGCGCCTCAAGATAGTGCGCGGTGCCGATCAGGTCGAGTTCGGGCGGCAGCTTGTAGGCGTTTGACCCGTCATGCTCTTTGGCGTCAAACCAATTGCCCGAGAAAAGCGAGAGCTGCCCGTTATCGGCAAAGGCCTGCAGGCGTTTTTGCAGCCCGGCAAAGTCCGCCTCGGTCGTTCCGGCCTTGGCGGCCAGCTTGACCGCCTCTGTGACATCGGCGTTCAAGGCGTTTAAGGGGTTGACGTAATCTAGCGCGGCCAGGTTATAAAACCAGAGGATATGGGAGTGCAAGAACTGGGCGCCCTCTACGATGTTGCGGATGATGCGGGCACCGTTGGGGATTGTGATGCCATAGCTCTTATCCCCCGCCTGGCAGGCCGCATGGGCGTGGCTGACCGGGCAGACCCCGCAGATGCGCTGCGAGATGATAGCGGCATCGTAGGGGCGATGGTTCTCTAAGATCAGCTCCATGCCGCGGAACAGCCCAGCGCTTGCCCAGGCGTCTGTAACGAAGCCGTCCTGGACCTCCATGTCGATGCGCAGGTGGCCTTCGATGCGGTTCACCGGGTCGATGATCGACGAGCCGCTGGGCTTGTTGCCAGACGGCACCGTCGCGCTGATTGGCATGGCCGTGGTGGTAGCCGTGGCGGTGGCCGTGGTATCAGTGCTTGTCGTGGTGTCGGTGCTTGTCGTGCTAGCGGTGGTTGAAGTGGAATCAGGCATTATTTATCGCCTCCTTCCTTCTTTTCGCCACTGTCGGCGGTTGGGTTTTCTTGGGCCTTGCTCGCCTCTTCTGCAGCATGGGTCTTCTCGATATAGGGCTCTGACGAGCCCCGAGGCGCGATTCGGCGGTCCGGATGCTTTCTGTCCCACTTGCGATCGGTCTCGAAGGGGGCGCCGCCCTTTGTGCGCCCGGCGGCCTTCATGCCAAAGCCGTGGACGACCAGCAAAACGGCGACCACGCCACCGACCACCAAGGCTGCGGTGACCGGTTGGAAGACCAGCGAGCCGATGCGGAAGTTGCGGAAA
>Ga0123354_10007132_pt1 | contig 16739 bp, 9 predicted proteins | sample TergutLab28metaG_2_FD_97872 | JGI IMG/M metagenome (GOLD analysis project Ga0123354, IMG submission 97872) | Labiotermes labralis P4 segment gut microbial communities from Petit-Saut dam, French Guiana - Lab288 P4 | ecosystem: Host-associated > Arthropoda: Insects > Digestive system > Gut ...
ATATTGTGCGGGTGATAAAATCGAGAAGAATGAGATGGGCTGGGCATGTGGCGCGTATGGGTGAGGAGAGAGGGGTGTATAGGGTCTTGGTGGGGAAACCGGAGGGAAAGAGACCACTGGGGATACCTAGGCGTAGATGGGTGGATAATATAAGGACGGATCTGCAGGAAGTGGGATGTGGGTGTATGGACTGGATTGGGCTGGCCCAGGATAGGGACGGGTGGCGGACGCTTGTGAGTGCGGTAATGAACCTTCGGGTTCCGTGAAATGCGGGTAATTTCTTGACTAGCTGCAAACAAATTAGCTTCTCCAGCTGCACCATGAAGTAAGTAAGTAAGCTCTATCAGAAGAATATATATTTTATTAACTTCGGTAAACATCTTTTTACTCAGGACATAACGTTTAACAAAAGGAAGTTTTGATTAATACAACAACCAACAAATTCACTTAATAAAGAATAATTCAAAACAAGTTTCCAACTTCTACGTCTTCGGCACGGGGATCATATTTGGGGAGTTTAGCACAAAGGAACATATAAGCACACAATATTAAAGTAGGTATTACAGCTGCTAGTATTGGCACGCGTAATAATTTAAAATTCTAAAGTATATAAAACTCATATTATAACAATGCTATTGGGCTGCACCAAATATAAGTCCATAATTGCTTATATTCGGTCAGGAGTATACACAAAAACGTGTCTCGCTCTTACGTCGTCCGAAGTGTTCTCGGCCATCTGTAAGCGTGTGATGCGTGTCGTGCCCAGCTCAATTGTAAGAACAAGCACCGTAAGATTAATAGAAAAAAGGAAGTTGTGTATAGGCTTTCTTTTATTCAGAAACAGACTTCAGATAAGGAAAGAATTATTGTAAAGAAGGAACAAAGTTTATTTGAAGAACCAAGTTTTAAATATTTGTAGGAGTATTTAGTTTTTCTCGAACGGAGAACACCTGGCACTACAGTGATGTGATAAATATATAAGATAAATTGAAGTGTTTAAAAGACATAATTCATTTTAACATAAAGCAACAAGTACGGACATTAATATAAAATGTATTTTTATTTAGGGTTGATAATGTAAAGGGCAGGATAATGGTTGGACAAATAACACTGAGTATATACAAGAGAAAGACGAGGAGATATAGTGTAGAAGATTCAATTCATTTTTAGATTTGCTTCTACCAAGATGTTAAATATTGACGTAATTTTTTTTTCACGTTCGTACCGTGCATCTTTATATTATTAAAATTTTATTCATTCATCAACTGATGCACTAGTGAGTTGTCTTAAAAACAATATTAAAAGTTACATTAAAATATACAATGAAACTGCTCCGACATTTTTCGGTGTTACAGTTACACCTTCATTAGGGAGCGCATTAATCCGTGCTTACTAAGTTACTGTTATTAAAATAGTCCGTTAAAATACTTTGGTGTGTGTTTTATATTGTGGTAGTGTGGCTGCGTATATTAGGTCCTTATTGGTGTCTATATGTTGCACTGTTTGGCAGTAGAATAGTCAACTGCCAAATAGTGCAACATATAGACCGAATATACGCAGCCACGCCATCACCTACTCAAACAAACACCGATGTATTTTAAAGGACTAGTTCAATAACTGTAAATTTAGTAAGCATGAATAAACACGCTCCCTGATGTTGGTGTAACTGTAACACCGGAACATGTCGGAGCTGTTTTAATGTAAATTTTGATATTTATTTTAAGACAACTCACTAGTGCATCAGTTGGTGAATAAATACAATTTTAATACTTGACGAAACTATCCAATTTGAATTAAAGTTTTAAAAGCGGTTTCCCAAATCTAGGGATAAAAAATAAAAAAAAAAATAATGAATATGTCTGCATGTGATGCAATACGCAATGTTATATTCAGCTGGTGTACTGGGGACGAAAATTATAGACTACTTGTAAAATTAATGTGAGATTTGCATCCTAGAGAAGGCGGCGGGAAGTTCACATCCGAAACGCCAGCAGATATCTGCCAGACTACGTGGCGTTAAAACCAAGAATACAGTAAGCTCCGATGTTACGGCCGTGATAACCTAAAGTACGCACCGAATATAATAAGAGGATAAAATTTTTTTACAAGAAATTTTACGCGACTTATTCTGAACAAGCCAACTTGATGAAAGAAGGTAATTTTATTGATGTATACTTAGCTCGACATGTTTCGGGCGCATAAGCCCATCATCAGAAGCATTAGATGTTGAGTTGCAGCATATGGCTTTCTGCACCGAGTTTTTGGATGGGTGGTGGTCTTGAGAGCCGCTGTGTAGGTCGTGTGTGCGGTGCGGATGGCGCCGTACGCAGCATCATCCGCACCGTACACACGACCTACGCAGAGGCTCTCAAGACCCCCACCCATCCAAAAACTCGGTGCAGAAAACCCATGGCACCATCCGCACCGCACACACGACCCACGCAGCGGCTCTCAAGACCACCACCCATCCAAAAATTCGGTGCAGAAAACCATATGCTGCAACTCAACATCTAATGCTCCTGATGATGGGCGTATGCGCCCGAAACATGTAGGGCTAAGAACACATCAATAAAATTACCTTGTTGCATCAAGTTGGCATTTCACTTTATTTCATGAGGAAGATGCACGGTCAAACAAACCTCACGATTTATGTATGTTCTTTGCATTAGGGTTAAAAGACATGACGGATATGGTTTTTCTGCATTTAGTTTTCTATGTTCTGGATGTAGAATACTCTGAATTTATACAAATTGAAGGGTAAATTTAATTAAACCGTTTTTATTGTTGTTTGCATTATTCTATAAAAATACCTTAATTCTGTTATAATAATTTCAGCAATCGTACGATACGTAATTTTGTATTAATGATTAAGAATGAATGAATGTTGCAATACAGCAATTACTGCTGCAAAATATATAAAAGTATAATCCGTTTCGTATGGTAATATGTTGCAATTTTCTTGTTCGATAACCTGAGGACTGTACATTCTCTCAGAGAGAAAGAGCCTTACTCCTCTACGAAACACTTTTATTCCTTTTTCCTTCCCTATCTACTACTTCTTGTTTCTGACAAAATTCTCCGCCCTCTCCATTCCTTACACAATACCATTATGAAGTCACTGGTTTCTTATAAGAAACCAGTGCGCCCGCACGCAGGATTACTGCTTCCCATTGTTTCAAGTTACAAACATCTTGAAAATAATGTGACGCCACAGCACATAATAATATATGGTTGTTGGAAAACCAAAGATGCCGATATAACATGCATTTAATTAAAAGTACTGCATTGTCCGAGGATTAGTTAGAACGAAGGCATGTAATGTGGGATACAGCAAGTCCAGAGGGCCCATGTACAGAAACTGTATTATATTAGTTAGAACGAAGGCATGTAATGTGGGATACAGCAAGTCCAGAGGGCCCATGTACAGAAACTGTATTATATTTCAACAGAATTACAGAACTCAGTGACATATTTCTCTTCAATTTATAATTGAAAGCGTTGAAAGAAATATAATTTCAAAGAAATCAATCAATGTATGCAGATAATATAGATTACGCTGTACGGAGACGGAATTTCTGTACGAGTGTTCACGCTTTCACGATGGGTATTGTCCATATGATAGCCTTCTGTCTTATTGGAGCATATAGGATAAAAAATTTTTTCCAGCGTTTCTCAGAAAGGTTCTGCCTCAAACTTCAGGATATCTCTAGTAGCTTAGTTGCTGCTGGTTAATTAAATCATCCTGAAGAAGGAAGCAGCAAGCCCCCCGAAACGCTAGAACACACTCTTTGTCTTTCATATTGTCATAACACAGAAGAATATGATTCTAAAATTTTGTGCTTCTTAATACTCTGCAAAAGATGAAGGAAATGAAACGCAACGGGAAAATGTCAAATTACGCCACGAAACTGTGCAATGGGCGAGTCAAATTTCCAAGCTTTCATATTAGGTGTAGGTAAATGGTTAGCTTTAGGCTCCGGTAACTTTACTCCCAGTGAAGACTTCATGAAGGGATCTGAGTCTAGCAATAGAGCAAGAAACCGTGTTACTACCAGGTATCAAACTGCAGCTCTCTAGCCTGTGACAACTGTCTCTCGGTTCATAAATTCAATGATTCAGGAAAGATAAGAGCGCAGAGAATTTTATTGTTCAGCGTTTACAAGGGAACGGAGAAAGCATGAAACTCTTCAGGACAATTTCTTCCTGTATCGTCTGTTTCTCACCCTCTGCTCTGGCTTGTCAACGAGCATAATAAGTTTTACGTTAGGAGTAGAAATTAACCGACATCCACAGATCTTTTGCTCATTCGCAAACGTTTATTGGAAAGGGCGATAGTTATGGCTACCACTGCGCTAGATAACTGAATACTGACAAAATGGAAACATGTGCTCCCACACTGACATAATAAGTCAGTAAATTAAATATTTCAATAAAGTGATTTACTTGAAATTCGGATTAAGAATGTATATTACTGTAAGTTTTACTATCTGTATAAAAGCGATACTGGGCTATAAGGCAGTCGTAATAAATAAGCGCTTCAAGAAGGGCCTACAATTTGTTTTAGAAAATCCGCAAAATTTTCTTCAAAGTTCGATTTATTATTGGTTATTGTATTTTATGTTCATGGGACCGTGCATCCCAATTCGATATCAATAAATATCCAACAAGATGCAACTATACACAGTTTATTTTATTTGTAAACTGCTCTACATGTTTCGGGTGGTTTCTCAACCCGTCATCAGGAGCACATGTGACTGTATCTACAACATGTGTTACTAGTCAACTGTCGTTATTGTGGAGCAGTTGAGACTCAGTCTCAACTGCTCCACAATAACGACAGTTAGCAACAACGGTTGACTAGTGCCAGATGCTATCAATACAGTTATTTGTGCTCCTGGTGACGGGTGGAGAAACCACCCGAAACATGTAGAGCAGTTTACAGATAAAATAAACTTTGTATAGTTGCATCTTGTTGGATATTTATTGACACACCGAATTAACGAAATAACTAGCATCTTTATGTGCAACATCCCCGGTTGTGTTATAAGCAATTAGAGAGGGGGTGTGGTACGTCAAAACACAACTGTCTTGTATCCTACTTTATTATGCTGACGACGACATGTTTCGGGCAATGTGGGCCATCTTCAAATCACAAAAATGTATATAGATGAAAACTATACAGAGTTTGATCATACTATAGGTGCATATTCCAAACTTTCAACGAGATATCGTTGTCGGTTGGATTACACATACTGAGCTAAAAGTACCTCTTCTAGGTAGAGTATAAGAATTTGATGGATATATATATATATATATATATATATGTGTGTGTGTGTGTGTAATTAAGTAATAACTAGTCTTACAAATGGTGCATGAAGCTGGGCTATAATTTTTGTGACCTGAAGATGGCCCACAGTGGCCGAAACATGTCGTCATCATTATAAAGTAGGATACAAGACAGTTGTGTTTCGACCTACCCCACCCCCTCTCTAAATAACTAGCAGCTCAGGTTACGTGTTTAGTGTGTAATGGTAGTACGATGAATCGTTGATGAGATCTTCGTTCATCTGAAATGTTAGGAAGCGTAGATTGAGAGGTAGTTATCGACGTTTCGGAACAATCTATCGGTCCCATCTTCAAATGCCAAGAATTTCGAGCGGCCAAAGACTCAAGTCACGGAAGGGACTTATGAAATGGAACGGGAATGACAGGAAGAGGTCGTAATGCCATTCGTTGTCCAAATCTAGGAGTGGCTTGGAAGAAACGAGAGGAATTACGAAAATTCTCAGCCACGACAGCTCGTATTGGGGTCGATATTCAAACCTAATATCTCCCGAATAAAAGTCCAAAAAGTCTCTGCCCGATCAAATTTGGCCGGTCAGAAGTTCGGTGAGGCAAAATACATTAGGGCAAGAAATCATGTCTTCCCTGACACAGATACAAGTAAGCCGTTTCGCAAGAAAATTGGGAAATGCATACCACATTGCCCCTTTGCTTTTAATCCCTAACTGTACATCTGTCATACCAGGTGTGTTCAATATTTTTATTCCGTAACTGTACGGCTGTCAGAGTATTTGTGTTTACTGCCTGCCACAGTATGCGCAATGGAGCGGTACTCCTGTGGCTAGGCTACCATTCGAAATACAGAACACGCGTTGTTATGTAGGTACGTATGGTAATTTCCCACGCTGCTTGTGTGGTTGCTTGTTTGGTAGATTCCTCTTTTGCCTGTTGGCCTTTTCTCGCACGTCATAGCCGCGGGGTCAGAGCCAACATTGACCTCGAGTTACACAAACTCCGCCACCTGCAGCAGCTGTACCTCTACACCATAAGTTTCCATCATGGGCCACAACACCCCTAGTACAACTCATCATCCGACCAACGCCCCAGTTAACACGCAATGTAATATGCACGCCTGTGAGGTTATGATCGTATTGCTACTACTATACAGATATCTACCGATCCCGGTGGCCGCGCGGTCTAAGGCGTGGAACTTCTGTGGCTGCTCGCTTGGTGGGTTTGCTTGTTCGAATCTCTCCGGGGACACGGACGTCTGTCTCTTATAATTGTGTGTTGTCAGGTAGAGGTCTCTGCTTCGGGCTGATCGCTCGTCCAGAGGAGTCTTACAAACTGTGGTGTGTTTAACCATGTGAACGTGAAGCGTCGATAATGAGGAGGTCCTGGCCCAATACGGGCTGTCGCGCAATGGTGTGTGTGTGTGTGTGTGTGTGTATATATATATATATATCCTAAGATTATAACCGTTATTAACCCTTTAAATACCGAGTTAAATCCCATATGCCAACTCCTGGCATTATTAGAAACTCACCATATTCTCCACGTTAGCAGTTTAAGGGTTAAATCCACCGACTTAACCACAGATTTACAGATATCTTCTCATAATACAATATTTTATGCACTACATACACACGAGAATGGATTAAAAAATAAATTTACACGTCGTATAAAATCGACAAAAAGAAGCCTCCACTGATTGTGATTAAATCAAGAAACGTTGTTATTCACTGATATGTCTTTGTGTTGTCGAATGAGTATCATTTGCACCGTCTAACAAACCACTGTACTGATTGTACTTTGTTGTACTCTGCCCCACGTTTCAGAACGTTTTGTTGATTAGCACAGGCTTCCTTACTTTCCTGTACCTGTTTCTTATATCGTTTATTACGGCATGCAATAACTGAACTTTATGTAGTATTGTTTTTGATATATTTCTGAAATAACGCATATTTCCATGAACCCCCCCCCCCTGTATGTATCAGTATAACGTTTTGCCTGTAATAATTACATTTGTGGTGCCCATTTACATCTGGGCAATTTTTCAAGCTCTTCTCATCTGCTCCCACCGCTGAAGCAAAGTGTTAGCGAGCTGGAAACAGCTGCGACACGACGGCTGACGGCAAACACAAGGACTTCTATCAACAGGGATAGAGATTCTTGTCGAGGGAAGAACGCAATGCCTCAGTTTTAGAGGGGGCTTTATGGACAAGCAGAGGAATGGCAGGGTAGGTGACGAATTAGAAACCAACTAGACGCCACTTATTACTCTTATTTTATTTCTTAGAGCCACAATATGCTTCGGGCATTAATATGCCCATCTTCAGGAGTTTACGACTATGTTGTTGAACTACCACATTGGTCGTTTCGTTCTTGATTTGATGTGTGTTGGAGTTAGGGTGCGGTTCGAGGCTGCCGGCAGCCTGGATACCACACTAGCCGAACCGCACCCTAACCCCAACACACACCAAATCAAGAATGAAACGGCCAATGTGTTAGTTCAATTACATAGTCGCAAACTCCTGAAGATGGGCATATTAATGCTCGAAACATGTTGAGACTCTAAGAAGTAAAATAGAAGTAACGAGTGACATCTAGTTGGTTTCTTATTCGTCAGCTATCACAATGATGCACGGTCCACTAAATACCAGAATGGCAGGATACTTATGCATGATTTGTTGTTATTCGTGTTGAAAACGAAGACCCAAAAATATAGCCTTGGTAAAGTTATTTCCATGGAAATAAACACAGGACGAAGTGTCAGGTATAGGCAACCTGTATGCTTACTCAATCGACACATCCAAATTTTTATTATTTGATTAAGGAAACTTCACTTTTGAAATTAATAAAAAATTAATATTAATGTTTTTATACAGGGGTGCTGATAAGTCCTTAGCCCGACCATTAAGGAAACAAGCTCGGAAGCATGTCAGGGACGCGCGCGATTCCAACAACTTCGAGATGCGAGTTGTCATCAAGTTTTTTTTCCTACAAGGCAAGGCGCCGAAGGAAATTCACGCCGTTCTGACAGAAACATTAGTTTGTTTCCTTCCTGGTCGGGCTAAGGACTTATCAGCATCCCGGTAACAGTTTAAATTTAGGGGCATAGTTATTAGCCTTCTGTAATTCGCCCTGCATTAATTCTATTAGCACTCCAGATGAAGTATAGCAAATGGGTGGTTCTGAATTTCTGAAGAAAAGGGACCACTTGGAAAGTCTAGGCATAGATGGGAGCAGAATAATGAGATGAAACTTAAAATAAATTAAGTGTAAATTTAAAAATTGGATGCACCGGACCATGAATATGAACTAGCGGCAAGTCATTTTAAAAACTACAATAAACTGTCGGGTTGTATAAACATCCGAAAATTTCTTAAGCAGTTGAGTGGAAAACTTGCCTAGAAGGATTTTCCTCATTATTCGAGTGGCCATTTAGCAACTGGCCCTATGATACTAAGTCAGAATGTCATTAAAGTGAACTGAATTGAACTGTACTATCAATATATTCAGGAACAAATTATGTCCCTCGACAACTTGCACTTTAAGAAATGTAGTATTAGTGATGCAGTTTTTAGATGTGATTAATTGTTAACCCTTTTCTATATCTTTTAGTTTGTTCTTGTTATTTGTGTACTGTTTTATATTTCTGTGCTGTCTCTGTAATTGGTCCTCTGACCGTTGTTCCAGCACATTAATAAAGAATTAAATAATAATAATTATTATATTTTTATTTTTATTACTGCTGTTTCCTAACCTGTGTAATTTGTTCGTTTTGTCTCTTTTCTCTGTGAATGAAGTATTTCCTCTTTTGGTCCCCTGCTGTCTCTGCAATGGGTCTTTTGTTCGTTGTGCCAGCCAGCATATTAATAATAGAGAACACTCTGAATTATTATTATTATTATTGTTTACCTCATTTTCGCTCAGACTGTCAAGAAATGTTCTACTTTTTAAAATTAGAAACCAATTCTTATACTTCTTATATTATTGCATACCAACATAAGCCATATTTTACTCTCAGAGAACAACAATATAAATCTTCCAAGATTTGACTAAAGCATTCCCAACGTGTCCCGACCTTTACAGTGTCGTCCTCACAGGTTTGTGCCACTGCAACTGACCGGACGCTCACAGCAACATCTACGGATGCTACACAAATTATTACCAACTCCGGTTAATCTCATATAACGACTAAGATAACTGTTCAACTGAAACACACAAATCACATTTACTTCGTGGTGCTTCGTAATTTACAGAATTAAAGCAAGAAGACAGTAAGTCTACTGATGTTGGCAAGAATTTCTAGCGCTGTGTTTAGGTCTAATGTATAAACTTGTATTAATAAATACCAATATTGTTTTATTAACACAATATTAAATAAGTTTATTAAATATAATTTACACCATTAATTACTTATCTATTACGAAACGTTTACACTCACGGTTTATTCAACAGATTATTCTCGGTCTGGCAGCCGCGTCTTGTAGCTGAATGGCGAGTAAGCAAAGTTTCGAGGACCGTTTCTTTCCTCGTCGTCAAGTAAATCAGTCAGTTCCCCGATGATGTGTATAGAGATGGTCTTCACAAAGTTGGTCATTCACCAGTATTCAACCACCTGACGCGGCTGTGAGCCGGAAAACATTATATTGAATTTAGTCGCCGTGAAAGGTTCATGTTATATGTCAGGTTTATGTTGTATGTCACGGTTTATGTTATATGTCACGGTTCATGTTATATGTCAGGTTTATGTTATATGTCACGGTTTATGTTATATGTCACGGTTTATGTTATATGTCGCGGTTTATGTTATATGTCACGGTTTATGTTATATGTCAGGTTTATGTTATATGTCAGGTTTATGTTATATGTCACGGTTTATGTTATATGTCGCGGTTTATGTTATATGTCACGGTTTATGTTATATGTCGCGGTTTATGTTATATGTCACGGTTTATGTTATATGTCGCGGTTTATGTTATATGTCACGGTTTATATTATATGTCACGGTTTATGCTATATGTCACGGTTTATTATGATGTTAAGGACAGCCTAATCTGAGCAGGTACACAGTGTCACATACTATTTTCTCAAGAAAAATTTAAATATTTTCAGCTAATTTATTCCTTGTTTTTCAAAGTAACCGCTTCTATTCAGGTTTTCCAATCAATATTGTGTATGAATTTCCCTCCCCCTCCACGCCTGCTACATGTTCCATCCATCCTATCTTCCGTGCCAAATCCAAGACTCGGTTATTCATTAATGTTTTGTAAAAACGTTTCTTGCGGCGAGATGTGTCACCCCTAAACTCACAACCAGCAGAACACGATATCCGGTCGGCTGCACGCAAATCTTCATGCTACATTTGCGCATTCGCAGGCCCACGACACATCTCCGAATCATCTTCTTTCACAATCTAAAATCGCGTCGAATTGTGCAGAAAAGGACCCACGTAAAACGAAATCAACGTGTCTGGTTTCAAATACATTCACCGCTTCAGGGTTCAATACTTGTTTAATGTAACACTAATTTAACGTAGGTAAATATTTTTCTTACTTACACTTGCACAGAATGCAGATAACACGACAGAAGGAGGTCACACAACTTACCTGAAAAAATAAGAAACATAATACTGATTCAGACTATAAAGATAATAATAATAATAATAATAATAATAACAACATTAAAATACATTTGTCCATGTGCAAACCATGTATATGGGGAATGAAAGCAGCCGCAACCACTCTCAACCGTGACATCATACAGAGGTTAGAGGTCAAATTCGAGTGGCGGCTGCTTTAAAGCAGTGTCAACTGAATGGAAGGCTAGTTGGGTTGCAGACACGGACCGGATGCTTTGTAGAAGAAATCAGTCCTTTGCCCTTCACTGGAATCGCCCCACTGATCCTCGAAGGGCCAGAACATAACGCAGTGTCTCTACGTAACACAATAATTACAACGTGTTCAGAATGGCGTCATATTGTGACGTCGTAATAGACGAAGTTTCCAAAACATCAGTCAATAAACGAAACATTAACATGTAATCCTTTGATAATTACAAAATTGCCAACAAGGAAATATGCAAGGAGGAACTGAAGAAAACATTTGCACACAAATGGTACAATGCCGATAAGATTCAAAGCAAAAAAAAAAACATCACTACATGAGAGAAAGCATGTCTTAAAACACCAAAATGATTTTCCAAATCATTTAAAAAGTACCATCGATCATAAACAGAAACTTATGGCACGATATTTTTAAGAAACCGAGAGAAAATGTGGAATTTACAGCAGAGATTCGACAGCTTTCAACTAAGCAGTGCTGCTTGTGAAGTTGCCACACTTGGTCGTATTCCTGACCTGTCGTCACTCTGAGTTCTACTGCGATACGCGGCCGGTTATGACTTCTGAGGTAGAACAGCAGCCATGGTAATTCATCCACACCGCATGTGTGTAAGACTTGCAAGGAACACATTTTAAAATACTAGTTCATCTTTTATTGGTATTTTTCACGAAATCAAACTATGGACATTTACAGAACCGTCTGCGAGAGAAACACGCAGATGTTCTATTATTTTGTGGGTAAGAATCGGATAACAATTACAATTATTGTTCATTTTATCCGTAGCCTTTAATTTAGCAAGTATTGATTTCATAATTATATCCAATATTGTTTTAAAATTAGAGAAGGACAACATTCATTCTAAATTTGTTATATCTAATGTGTTTAAAGTAAGAGAAAAATGAGGTTAATATTATTTCTGGTAGTTAATCCACAGCTTCCCACCTCGAAATTCAGGTTTAGCCACACTCTTAGGGTAGTTCTTGCGAAATTCGTGCTGGAAAATATGTCACTTGCACAAAGGCTTTTTTTTCAGAGGGCTCTGTGTTCATCGCTCTTAATGTAACTTTACCAACACTCCGCATGATCCACTAACCGAGCGGTATAAATGAATCGTTTACAGTCCCCAGTACAAAAAGTCATAGGTACGCGATACCGTAAGAATAAAACCACGACAAAAATGGGGAAATTGTGAGCGTAAGTTAGAAATGGGTCTAATAATAAACAGTAACTTAGACCTGTAGAGAACGAAAAATTTTGGAAATTTTCTGCAATAATGTGTAAAAGGCATGTTCTGGCTTACGTGTTTCCAGTTCAGACAATTTTATCCCAGAAATTGTCTGCAGAGAATGTCCTCGGGATTTCAAACATACTGACCAGTTGGTACATGAAACTATAATATAAAGAAAGGAAAAAAGCTAGGGTATCCGAAGGGAAGGCGACATCCCACAGGAGCGATCAACCCTAACCTGGATCCAATCGCCATTTGGTAAATATTTTATCTTACGGTGTCCAATGTCCACAAATATCTCCCTTCCTACTCACTACGATTCAGCATAACGTGTCACTGCAGTGGAGCCAAATATTGAAACTGCGTTGGGAAAAACTGAACATCGTTTATTTATATGATATTTTACTTCCCGAGAGACGCTCAAATTCTCTACGGTCCAATGATTTTTTGAGCAAGTTCAGACAACTTGGCTACACACATTTTTTCTTTAGTTTAGTTTCTAATTAAAGTGTGCAGATCACATGAGAGCATGGTGTTATTTCAATTTATGTGCAAGAACATTAAAAAATTTACCTAAAACAAGTGAAACCATGACTTTTTTTGAGGACGGGCGACTGTAGCAACTTTGACGTCTGAGCAAAGTAATTGGAGGCGGGTTGAAATACCGAATTTTTGAAGAGATGCCAGCCAGTTCGATTATGTTGAATTTCCTTCACTGTGAAGATCTCAAGAGATGTTTTTTTATTTCAGCTATTTGATAACACTTGTCCAAAATAATATTAAAAAATGAATTAAATTAACCTATATTTACTATTATGAAATCACACAGGCTTAGCACAGTTGGTATAACCATTTTTAAATTTCAAAGGATTGGACACATATTTTGAGAAAACAACAGAAAGGGTTGATTAAGGATTTGATACAGTAGTCACAATGACCTCAATATCTGTTTTTCATACACGTGAGTTCCAGAAGCTCTTTATAAGTTTCATCTTACGACATTTAATCACGCCTTCTCAACTGCAGAAGCTATATATTTTCCAGGGAAAGGACACTTGTAAAACATAAACTGAGGTAGATGCAAAAGGAATGTTCGGCTTTTAATCAGATGCTTTCAATTCAGCTGAAAGGAAAATGAAGAAACAAATATTATGGATTTTCGTACCAGCTATCTCATGGCTAAATCTTCAGAACACACAATATGAGAAACTGATATGTAATGAGGCCAACGGGATCATAAAAACTCAACAGACACAAGGCAGATCCTACTGAGGTTCAGAGAAAACACAACTGATAATCGCCGTAGTTGCTATTGTGAATAGTTCAGTGGCCTTGTTCATTTACAGCAGACACAAACATAAACTTAGTCACCTTTCAGACGCCATACAGCTCAAGATTTGAAAGAATTTCCTTTCACGTTTTTTAAATATACGCCATGTAGAATAGCATTATGTTAAGAATTGTAAACTTCGAGGAGATGTTTTATTTTAATCGCCATTCTTCAATAAAACGTACCAAATATAAAATAATTATAAAATTCTGAGTGTCTTATAGAATTTGCAGGATGGATAAAATTGATTAAATGGAACAGGGTCCTTCTCGAGATACCGGCAGCTCTTCCGCCAGTTAAGCAGTTCCCCGCATTTTATGGAACAGCAATGTTCATTCCCTTGTCAAGAGCAGACCATCACTTGTCACTATCGTCAGCCACATAAATCCAATCTATGCCATCCAATACAAATTCTTCAAGTTCAATTTTTAACATTATCCCCCAATCTACGCCTGGATTTTTCATGTTGGTCTATTCTTCAGGTATCCACATCAAAACCCTTCGGGCATTTATTTTCTGTCCCACTCAAAATTACATTAACCGACAAATTTGGATGTAAATGCCTCATACCAAATGCACAGCAAATTAGTTCGAGGTTCTCGTGATGAAACAAGTGAATGGAAAAGGAAGCCATCTCTCTACTATGCGCTCTTTAACATCAAGATGAAGAAGAGCGAGATGAAAGAAACGAATATCTGGGTTTAGGTAGATTACGTGGTATATGAAAACGTGTAGTTTGGTGGAATTGTATCGGTAGTTTCGAGGATACTGTTAACTTAGCGTCAGAGTATGTGAGTTATGCCTATACAAAATGAAAATTAGGGCCAGAGGAAAGAAGAAATTCTTGGATTAATATTTCCAATCCTATTTCCATTGTATTATAATTTAAAAACTTTAGACAACTTTGAAAGTTAAAGTGAGATTTTATGTTCTTATAGCAGTGTTGATAAACATTCAAGTCTTCTGGATTATAAAGGGACTTGTCGATTGGTAGATAGTTGTCTATATTTAGGAAGAGATTGATGCTGCATCGTCAGAGCCTATACAATCCGAGAAGAGACTTTTATTCACTTCTTAAAATAATAAGTTTTATTTCACAGGGAATATATCAGTCGCATTAGCAGCCTGCTTCTTCTGAAGTGTTAAAACATTCCCAAAGAGATACCGGACAAGACTCTGTATTGATTCCCAGAAGTCTAAAATGTTTAATATTTAACCCGGCTTGCCGCGTTTTTAGAGACATTAGTTGTAACACTATAGAAGTGGTCAGCTGATAATGCGATAGATATATTTTATGTTAGATCAAAATTAAGATTAGTTTAATGGGTAGGGAAATAAGATTTATTCCGACAGCCACACAGAAAGAAATCGCCCGATGCTTTGAAGAAAGGGCCTGAAAGTGTAAGGCTGAAGTGGGGAGAACGCAGACTTGGTTATATTGCATTTCCATGTTTTTCTCAACCGCTTACGTGTTTTACGGCTCTTTTATGTCATCTCCCAGGTTATTTTATTCCTTGTGGAATGAAAAGCGAGAGAGGGTGGACATGCAGTACTTGCGACATTTAAAAAAATAACGCATCACACGACTGTAAAAACGTTACATGAACAGTATGGCGATCGGCTCGAGGATTACTTTTATGAACTGCGCTGGAATTAAAACGAATGAGGACTTCGAACGTTCTTATAATAAAACCAACTAGATGCACTAATTTCTCAAATTTATTTTTGGAATAAAACTCTACATGTTTGGGTCAGTTCCTCTGTCCATCATCAGGAGTTTTAGCAATGTACACACAGCAATGGTATATGTCATACAGGTTATGCTTATGACATATAACATTGCTGTGTGTACAGTGCTAAAATCCAAATGATGACGGACAGAGGAACTGTCCGAAACATGTAGAGTTTTATTCCAAAAATAAATTTGAGAAATTAGTGCATCTAGTTGGTTTTATTATAAGAACGTTCGAAGTCCTCATTCGTTTTAATTCCAGCGCAGTTCATAAAAGTATTTGAGTAATTAGTGCATCTCTTTGGTTTCATTATAAGAATATATCACGATGCATGGTCCTCTGAATGTCGATTTCCAACTATTTTGAAATAATTAGAACTTATTTTATACATTCTCAGGGTCTTGATAGTCTTCAATGCAAGTAGAGTCACCAAAAACATCACGGTATGTAGTTTTATTAGAAATTACCACATCTTTGAGATAGTGGGAATTGCATATTCTCTGGCACATGTTTGAGAGTACTGCACAAGCAGTTTGGAAGTTGGCTCTACTGACATCTGTAAATTATCTGTCGTTATACCGTAACATTTTCTAAAACATTAGTGGCTACTACCTGAACCAAGTCGAAAGTCCTTGATAATACGTCGGTAGACTAACCTAGGCATTTGATACATATTATGTAAAATAACTTGTTTCCTTGAAACATGAAGAGGTATTATTGTGTTTACAAAACTCCGCCATTGGAAACTTCCTGGTTGCTCCGCCTAGCCGAAAATAACTGAGACTCTTATTAAGCATATCTCACGCCAAGGATTCGACTTCTCTTCCAAAGTGGTATAGGTGAAATCTGTGGCGGACAAATGAGTGTTGCAATTTTTTGGGCAATTTCACTTTTGTCCCATCACTTATCATCTCAGCCACCTCGATTTCAAAAGACTCGCCCCATTTAGTATAAGAAGTATAACAAAAACTTCTGCAAATCCAACAAGTCAGCCTTTGTAACAATATCGTAAAAAACAAATTTTGCTAAACCGAAATCGATTGATTTATTATTACTGCAGCATTGTATTTCCTTCCACTTATATCTTACGCTAGTGGGTGTCTCTCGGCAGAATTCTTTTTTAAATTTCAAGTATTTTACCGATTTTCGTTGTTACACCGTGCATGTTTTCGAGTTACTTAATTATTACACCAACCTAAAACTAAACTCCGTGGCCTTAGTCCGCACGCGAACTATACCGACAGAGCGGCCGCCGCCGGTCGGCGAAGTTAGTGCCAACTTTTGCGGATAGAGGGGTGTCACGTGGTCAGCGCAAC
>Ga0123354_10007134_pt1 | contig 16738 bp, 12 predicted proteins | sample TergutLab28metaG_2_FD_97872 | JGI IMG/M metagenome (GOLD analysis project Ga0123354, IMG submission 97872) | Labiotermes labralis P4 segment gut microbial communities from Petit-Saut dam, French Guiana - Lab288 P4 | ecosystem: Host-associated > Arthropoda: Insects > Digestive system > Gut ...
CGCTTGTGAGTGCGGTAATGAACCTTCGGGTTCCGTGAAATGCGGGGAATTTCTTGACTAGCTGCAAACCAGTTAGCTTCTCAAGAAGGACTCTGCACCATGGAGTAAGTAAGTAAGTACATTACACTGAACAAAAGTAGTGTATGTTAAAAAACAGAAAATATACAGTGCATTGTAACCTCTTTGGTACAACCACAGGCATCCATCAATAAATTACATAACTACATTAATATATTAGGTTGATAAAAAAAGAATACATAAATGACTGGATTACAATGTAAAGATAGAGTGAAAGGAAATAACAATGTCAGTCTATTCTTGTGGATGACTGATAATGACATGTAATTGGGCTTGTTATAAAGTAATTACTGAAAAATTTCAGAAATTTCTGGTATTAAAGCAGTGGTGTTTTGATTGCCAGATGGGGGGATGAGTTGATAAAGCTGATAAATTAGATTTAGACATGTAGGCAGGATAGAAAGGGAGTGCCATCCCGGCTCAATCATGGCTACAAAGTCCACCAGTGAATGACAAGGTGTCACCCCAAAATTGTTGGATTAACCATTAGCATTAATTGGTTATTTTTTTTAACTTTCATTTTAAAATAAACAATGAACTGCTACGATGCCCTTCAAATTTCAGGTTCGTAACCTCACGTGCCTATAGCCCTAAGGTCGACTCAGCCTCTAACAGATATGAGTACCAGGAGTATTTCCTAGGGGTAAAGGTGGCTGATATGCAAGGCTGACAACCTACCACCATCCTGTGCTGTTGTCATGAAATCTGGGAACCTTAACTTCCTGGAACCCTCTGGGCCTGTCCAGGCCTGTAATGGAACTGCCTTACCTTAACCTCATGTGGCTCAGCACAGAATTATCACCGTCTGAACCACAGAACGGAACGGCAATACCGCATTTCACAACCTTCACTGGACTATGCTAAGTGTTTAGACCTTTTCACAATAAAAACAAATTACTTGTTTCAAACACAAAAGAAATGCATAATAACCATTTATTTACAGTGTTACAATACTCGTCAAAATAATAAGGAAAAGCACGTTACATCCCTGTACACAGTTTTGAAACAAAAACGAAAATTATTTCTCTTATTTTTGTGAGAAAATTTATAACTTTAATTTGATGTAAATTCTCATACAAAAAAAGAAGTGAAATAACAGACATCTTAAATTCTGGCTTAAATACTTTTCATATCATGATAAAATTTGTAATAGTTGGTGGAAGGTTACCCGATACCTTTATTCCCGAATCATAAACTTATTTATGGACCTTACTGACATCTGTGCATGGTACATGTTGGATCAACTATGATAAACCAGAACACAATTTCTGTTCGTCCAGCAGAACATTTCAGGCTGATGGAGTACAATGTGTCACCTGAAAATGTTTAAATTTCTATTTCCCTATCTCAGTAACTTAGCCTGAATCAGATAGTTTTACAAGGTTGCAGTTACAGGAAATTGTTGAAGATAAGACTCACCATTATAAAGGATATAAATTTATATGATTATATGAGCTTTAATTAATAGAAATGCAGTTACATGGAAGTAATTTGTGACAAAACGTGTTCATATAACGGAGTTACACGTCATAAATTTGAGCTTGTAAACTCCTGTTCCCAAACCCCTTGCATACACGCACGCGTGCAAGGGTTCCAGCTTCATCCCCATAAATTGAGTGTTATCTGCAGACTACAGATGGGCTGATTATAAGTTATTTATTTCTAAACTTTCCTGTCTTACGTTTCGTTGCCTCATCACATACAAAAATGTTGGATTTTATAAAAACACAAGACAATCTTTATCTTTGAAATAATAAAATACGGCTAGAAGAGCTTAACAAATTTACAAATATATGTGTAACATTAAGAAGAAAAATAATGCAACAGGATCAAATTTACAGTACGTACCATCGAAACCAATAATAGAAATTAGTTCTAAATCATTCACTTCTACGTCAGACATAACGTATTATGATTTAAGTATTATGCAAGACGTCCGCACTGCAACAAAACAATTAATTAGCAAATAAAGCAATTATACCGTACCGTGCTCTCATAAACAATTTCAAACTCCTTCGTAGCCATAGCAACTGTAACCCATAGCAACAAGCAAATGAATTCTGTGGTTACGGGACCAGATAACAACCACGGATAAGAGTGACGATACATGGGACGGAAGGAACTCCCTTCGAATAACAGAACCACTGACAACATTTATATTATGTGAAAGCCACTGAGATAGCCTACCGGTTAAACATTTAATTTTCGAATATAAAATCGAGAAGGGATCGACGTTAATTTCGATAGTCAGCGACCTACTGATTTAGAGATACGTCATTGATGCCAATATATGATAACATAAGAAGTTAGATGGGCGTTCGTTAGTGCACTAATCTCATAATAGAATTAGACGTTTTTCTAATTCATTTATCCATTCCTGAAGCTAATCTACTGGCTCCTTCTCTATGCATACTTTACGTAAGCATAACAACGTTCTTCCACAATTATAATGTTCAAAAGTTGGTTATGCTTGGTACCGCGAAAGTTTGTGAAAGCCAACGGACGGATAAACTGGTGAATTTGTGGTTTTCAAAGGAAGGATGTAAGTTAAGTGCAGAATATTTGACTAAGAATAATAGTTTCTTTCGAATTTGAATCACTAGAGACAAGATTTCGAAACGTCAGAATTAAATTTATCCGATTAATGTATTAACCCCAAAATTCGAATATGGTCACTCTACATCATATGCTTTCTGAGAATACATTTCTCCGTGTTGTGACAATGTGTAGTTTGCTCCTTTATACCTATGTTTTAATGTGAAGTGTTACAGATGAGTATGTCTGCAAAAGGGCGTTATATATATGAAGAGCAACGACTGGCAACCTTCAAGAAGTGGCCATTTAGGAATAGTTTTTGCAATGCACGCAAGGTACACAATACAAGTTTGTGATTTTGGTATGTAGGCTGTATAAGAATTAATAGATAATTGAAATTTTATGTTATGTGTTATTTGTCACGGGTATGAGGAATATCACTGTTGAGCCAAAGGCAGGCAGGTGTCTAGTTTTGAACTTAACGGCCCTGTATTTGAGTTTCCTGTCCGGCAAACAAATTGAGAAAATACTGGTCATATAAATGTTTCTGGTTGAAAAACATTTATGAGGTGTGTCCGGTATTTTTGCTTACACGATCTGACATCCAAAATATAGCCTGTAGTAGAGCTGCAGTTGTATAATCACATGCAAAATTTGCTATTTGTCTTACTGGGTTACAGAAAATCCTGTCTTATCAAGTCCATGTCATAGATTAAATGTTGGAATTATTGCATGTGCTTGTCAAAGATGGGAGGAAAGCTTAGCGTGGATACCTTTTATTTGTAAGTTAGTTATGAATGGCCTGGAAGACTTAGAAAGACGAATCTAAAAATTTATCAGTTTACCAATACTGTTATTCTTTACAAACATGTGTAATCATGAGGTTTGTCATCCCCGTTGTGTTCTATGAAATAACTAATGTACAGTGTGTGTACTTGTCCAATACAACGATATTTATTGGTATAATTTAAAGTATTTTCTACATGAGGTACAACTACATGTTTCGGCACTTGATAATGGCCATCTTCAGGTTGTACATGAAATACTTATTAAGCAGTTATACAAAACATATGGACTGTTTATATGGGGAAGGGAGGGGGTAAAGTGGGCACGAGATCTCGTATCTGTCAGAAAGGTTGGGCGGTGTGGGTTACATGGGGGGTCCTTGCTGTTACCAAGCTATGTCTAAGCTTTTTATAATTAAATCTATGGTAGGTATCATATTATGTCTATGTATGCTGTGTAATTACACTAATGTATAAAATATACAATGTAGTTGTACCTTATGTAGAAAATACTTTAATTCTACCAATAAATGTAGTTGTGTTCGACGAGTGCACACACTGTACATTAGTTATAACATATGTAAATAGTTAACGCTGCTCAAAATTTGTGTGAATATTGTAGAAAAAAGTACAAATGCAAAACCGGAGCACCTTGCCCTCTCTTTTGCTCTGTCTCCTATGACTCTTAAGCTCCCTTTGCCTGTACTGTATTTATGCAACTGCAGGGTTACAAACTGTCATGTTTTATACACATTATATATTTTCATAGAGGTTAGCCAAGATTATAGTCTTAATGGGATATGGCACCATGTAATTTGGCAGAAATTTGCCAGCAGTTGTCTCACCATTAACATGGAGGCAATGTATTTTTTTGGAGACTTAAGTAAATTTCCATCAGATTGCATTGTATCATGTGCAAGGTACTAATATTCAAATTACATTAGTATTTTAGATGCAGTCCAATAATATAACCAATGCAAGGTGACCTAAATCTGTGTGACACATTCGTCATCGTTGACGACGAAGGGAACTGGAAGATTGTCACAGCCTATGTGCAGTATCTGCACCTATAATATCCTTTCAAAACAGGACTGTAGGACAGAAAAGTGAAATATCACTTTCTTAATGTGTTTGAAATGGAAAACTTCGTCCGCGTCTGGCATGTTTAACCTTTTGTTGCCAGATTTAAGTGCCCAATTTACTCTGCAAAAGATTAGGATTTTAAATGGCCTCATGACTTCGCATGTTCTTAGCTGACAACTCTATATGACATTCATGTTTCTCATTGTCACACTGCATGCTGACTGTGGTCATCTTTTGATGCCAGATTTCAGTTAACTGATAGTTATGGTACGCGAAAGACTGTAATAAAGAGGATGAAAAATATTCTTAAGGCCAAATCAATGTGCTGACATGAGTGTCTGAAAGCAAATGTGGAGTTTTGTCAGTTTCTGAGCTGTGAGGGTTGGATGTTGAAATAGTATAAAAGGCCACAAGGCTGAGTTTGGGGCAAATGAAGTAGAGTGTGAGTCAGGGTGAGTGTGTGGTAAAATGGAGTAGAATGTGAGTCAGGGTGAGTGTGTGATAAAATGGAGTAGAGTGTGAGTCAGGGTGAGTGTGTGGTAAAATGGAGTAGAGTGTGAGTCAGGGTGAGTGTGTGATAAAATGAAGTAGAGTGTGAGTCAGGGTGAGTGTGTGATAAAATGGAGTAGAGTGTGAGTCAGGGTGAGTGTGTGGTAAAATGGAGTAGAGTGTGAGTGTGTGGTAAAATGGCGCAGGTGTTTACTGATTTTTCTGCCATGTAAATATGTAACTTGTTCATGCCTGACAAACAAACTACTGCTGAATGATGGGTATAATTTCTTGTCTGCTTGCAGCTCGCGGAAGCAGGATTCATTTTTTGTGGCTCAAAGGTTGATCATGACCTTGTTCAGTGTCAGGTGTGCCTCAAGAATCTTCATGGCTGGGAAAAAGATGATGATCCATGGTATGTGATGTTTTGATTGGGATAGAATATAATCTCTGTTATATCCGTATACTATGAACCAACAAGATGCATGGTTTTCTATTAATCTATTTCAATAATAAGCCTCTACATGTTTCGAGCAGGTTTGCTGCTCGTCACCAGGAATTCCATCCCAATCCTGCCAGCAGCTAGTCAACATAACACATGACTACACCAACTGCTGTTTATACAGAGTTGATCCTCCTGGTGGTGAGCAGCAAGCCTGCTCGAAACATGTAGAGGATTACTATTGAAATAGATTAACAGATAATAGTACGTCTTCTTGGTTCATTTTATATGGAGAAATCACAATGCACAGTCAACAAAACATTAAAAATCTATGGTATATGTGTGATTTGAATTGGATAGGCTATAATCCTAATACATGGACTTTTGATTGGGATAGGCTACAATTTCTGGTATGGGGTGTTGTGAATGGGATAGACAGTAATCCCTATTATGCATTGTTTTGATTGGGATAGACAGTAATCCCTGATAGACTATGTATGGATAGGGATAGAGAATAATCTCTTGTTGGCGGTGTTTGCTTTGTGATAATAACATACAAATTGGTCCTATAACACAAGACAACAGAATATGGTCAGGTACACATGCACATTATAAATAACACTGATGTTTTAGCACTGTTCCTTGGGAAAATATTTTATGAAAGCAATTTTATTAACTTTGTATGGGTGGGGAGATGGGGGTGTGTAGGGTCTTGGTGGGGAAACCAGAGGGAAGGAGACCACTGGGGAGACCTGGGCATAGATGGGTGGATAATATTAGGATGGATCTCCAGGAGGTGGGATGTGGATATATGGACTGGATTGGGCTGGCCCAGGATAGAGACAGGTGGTGGACGCTTGTGAGTGCTGTAATGAACATACTGGTTCTGTGAAATGCGGGGAATTTCTTGACTAGCTGCAAACCATTTAGCTTCTAAAGAAGGACTCTGCACCATGGAGTAAGTAAGTAAGTTTTATTAACTTTGAAATGTGAGAAAATTCTGCTTATTGAGTCTGTAATTTGAGTTCACAGGACCTCAGAATATAGTCTTTCAAATATATTAATTTCTTTCGCCCTGAATAAGAGCTGCGTCAGAAGATGGTGTTTGCGTCAGGACTTAACGTGCATGGTGGCACCCATGAGATGTGTCAGACTATCATGAGGCAGGCTCAAGATAGCTTCATATGCCCTTTCATGTGTTACAGTTTGGTGACAGTCATGAAAAGAGTTCAGGTTTCTTTGTTTTATTCCATCCAGTCATTTTTTATCAATGTAGATCTGTTAAACTATTCAATTTCTTGTCTGTTAATTCAGCATTCATTGCATTTTGTGTAAATAAATTGTGATGTGAATCTATATTACTGAGTGACTTTTGTGGGAGTACATCTATTCTATGTCATGTATATTGACTTTTAATGTGTCACAGAATTTTGGTTCTGCCATGAGAATGACAAGTCAGTTAATGTTGTGTGGGGAGATAATCACTGTTTGTGCTCAGATCTACATAAAACACATAAATACACTGTGTGGGCAGAATGTAGAATTATATATAAATACCCAGTCCATACCGCACAGTAAACACACTCCATCTCTGTTATAAAAACCAGTAGGTTAATGCTGTATAGGGACATAGTCGCTGTTAGTGCTCAGATCCACACAAAACACATAAATACACTGTGTAGGCAGAACGTAGAATTATATATAAATACCCAGTCCGTACCGCGCAGTAAATACACTCCATCTCTGTTATAAAAACCAGTCAGTTAATGCTGTGTAGGGAAATAGTTGCTATTTGTGCTCAGATCCACACAAAACACATAAATACACTGTGTGGGCAGAACGTAGAAATATATATAAATACACAGTCCGTACTGCGCAGTAAACACACTCCATGTCAGTTATAAAAACTGGTCAGTTAATGCTGTATAGGGAAATAGTCACTGTTTGTGCTCAGATCCACACAAACCACATAAATAGACTGTGTGGGCAGAATGTAGAATTATATATAAATATCCAGTCTGTACCACTCAGTAAACACACTTCATCTCTGTTATAAAAACCAGTAGGTTAATGCTGTATAGGGAAATAGTCGCTGTTTGTGCTCAGATCTGCACAAAACCCATAAATACACCGTATGGGCAGAACGTAGAATTATATATAAATACCCAGTTCGTACCGTGCAGTAAACACACTCCATCTCTGTTATAAAAACCATGAGGTAATTGCTGTATAGGGAAATAATCACTGTTTGTGTTCAGATCCACACAAAACACATAAATACAGCTGTGTGGGCAGAACGTAGAATTGCTGAATGATAAACTGGTGGTACATATAGTGACCACTGGGCTTTCAGTGGTTAATGTATGGTGAAGCATATTTCACCACTGTTCATTTATTGTCTCACCAATTAACTCTAAATATTCCTTAACACACGCCTGGTAACCCCTTGTCTTCATTTGAAGAGGATGATAGTGGTGTGTGTGTGTGTGTTGTGCGTTGTGCGGTGTGTGTGTGTGTTGTGCATTGTGCGGTGTGTGTGTGTGTGTGCACGTGTGTGTGCGCGTGTGAGTGTGTGTGTGCGTGCGCAAGCGCGTGTGTGTGTGTGGTGTGTGCGTGCATGCGTGTGACCCCCTTGGTCACAGGTACAGTTTCTCAAATCTAAATCTCCTATCTCTCTTTCTGAATTTCTGGGAATTTTTGTCATTGCACAATGAACAAAATTCTTTTTATTTCTCGTCAAGGAAACTGCATCCATATGAACAAGGGTAGTCTCGCTGGCCGCTTGCTTACTTACTCCATGTGGCAGAGTCCTTGTAAAGCCAACTGGTTTGCAGCTAGTCAAGAAATTCCCTGCATTTCACGAAACCCGAAGGCTCATTACCGCAGTCCCAAGCGTCCGCCACCTGTCCCTATCCTGGGCCAGCCCAATCCAGTCCATGTACCCACATCACACCTCCTGGAGATTCATCCTAATATTATCCACCCATCTACACCTAGGTCTCCACAGTGGTCTCCTTCCCTCTGGTTTCCCCACCAAGACCCTATACACCTCCCTCTTCTCACCCATATGTGCCACATTCCCAGCCAATCTTATTCTTCTCGATTTTATCACCCGCACAATATTGGGGAGGAGTACAAATCATTTAGCTCCTCATTATGCAATCTCCTCCATTCCCCCTTTACCCCATCCCTCCTTAGTCCAAATATTCTCCTCAACACCATGTTCTCAAACACCCTCAGCTTCCTTTCCTCCCGCAATGTCAGGGACCAAGCTTCACACCCATACAAAACAACAGGCAAAATTATAGTTCTACATATCTTGATCTTTAAATTTTTGGATAGCAACCTAGAAGACAAAAGATTCTTCACCGATTGATAGCAGGCATTTCCTGACCTCAATCTGCTCTTAATTTCTTCTGGAATAGAATTTTTATGATCATGAATTTGTGTGCATTCACACAAGATCGTACAAGTGGCGAGCAGCAAATCACAGGTGATACCACGGTGTGTGACGGTAACATGCCAGCAAGGCTATCTCTTGTCCTGCCTTGGAATTTTATAGAGTACTCAACAGAATGTAAACCAAAATACTGTACAGTATATTACAAATTTTTTTGTACTTCCTAGGACGGAACACGCAAAGCATTCTCCATCGTGCTTGTTTGTGAACATTGGGAAGAGAGAGTGTGATATGACTGTTCACAACCTCATGGAATTGGCATTTGAAAGGACAAAAAATCAGCTGGTGTGTATACTTTTTCCAAACATGTTCTATACACTTGTGAGCTGACATAATTTGATGTTTAATTTTTTTTCAAAGTTTTCCATCCTGAACTGTCACAACATATAAATAAAATACTACACATTTTGTTTATATACAATAGTATATATTTCCAGAACGGGGAAATGGAGGAGATTGCATAACGAGGAGCTAAATGATCTGTACTGCTCACCCAATATTGTGCGGGTGATAAAATCGAGAAGAATGAGATGGGCTAGGCATGTGGCGCGTATTGGTGAAGAGAGGGGGGTGTATAGGGTCTTGGTGGGGAAACCGTAGGGAAGGAGACCACTGGGGAGACCTAGGTGTTGATGGGTGGATAATATTAGGATGGATCTGCAGGAGGTGGGATGTGGGTATATGGACTGGATTGGGATGGCCCTGGATAGGGACAGGTGGCAGACGCTTGTGAGTGCGGTAATGAACCTTCGGGTTCCGTGAAATGCGGGGAATTTCTTGACTAGCTGCAATCCAGTTAGCTTCTCAAGAAGGACTCTGCACCATGGAGTAAGTAAGTAAGTATATATGTCCGGGTGACATGTTTTGACCGAGTCAGTCATCCTCAGGTCCTCCAAGAACACAACGCTTAGATCTGTGTTCTTGGAGGGCCTGAGGATGACCGACTAGTTTGAAACATGTATATATACCATTTTATATAAATAAAATGTTGTGCTAATGACTGACATGTAGTATTTTATTTATATAATTTGATGTGTCGCATTCACTGGAATTGAAGTCATCACATGCATGCCTTCGAACAGAAATTCCAACATGACCGCATGTATTTCCCATGTTGTGGTGTTCCACAGGTGCTGTAAACTGTCGCAGGAATCAGCAGGGCTATAATCTCACACTTACAGTAGGCAAGGTACCCACTGTATCCTTCCCCATTTCAGGTACCCTGCCTGAAGAAAACATCATACAGTCTCTACTGGATTAGGAATTCCCAGACAGAGTTTGACTCTGTGGGAATTTAGATTTTTGAAGTCCTGCCATAACTCCCATAAGAATACTGTTAAATATTCTTACTTGTGTGTTTCTCACGTAAGGGGCAGGAATAGCGCATTCGGTATAGCGACTCGCTAAGGGCTGGACGGTCTGGGGATCAAATCTCGGAGGGGGACGAGATCTTCCACACCCGTCCAGACTGGCCCTGGGCTCCACTCAACGTCCTAATGGGTACCAGATCTTCTCTAGGGGGTAAAGCGGCCAGGGCGTGGTGCTGACCACCCACCCCCATCTAGCACCAAGGTTGAAGGAAGAGTAGAGCTTAACCTCTTTTGCCATTATGCTTCTCATGTAAAGACTTTTCATTTTTGTACAAACATTTCCCATTTTTCGCATCTAATATGTTTAAAAGGCTTTACAACCATTATTTGTTTCATGCTTGTCAAACTGCCCACCATAGTGAATCATTTACTGCAGACCACTTGGTGCTTTCACACAGACTATAGACTCTTTGTTTCTGGCTGCACAATTTTTGTTATTCCTTTATGCTAACAGAAACCTGTCTTAGAGATGTTAGCCAGGCTTGGACTTGAAGCAAAATTTTTAACATTTTGTTGCAGTAAAAGGCGATGTTCTGTGCGTTAGCATAGGCTCTGAGGCAGAGGACAAGATATAAGTGAGGTAAATGAAAAAAAATTCACCTGCACCAGCAACAGATTTCTTTCGATTAATATTTTGTAGGTCGCGTGTCGTGACTTGTGCTTTAACTAACGAATTTAATGGAGCAGAGTCCTTACTGATGAGCTAAACAGTCCTCAGTCAAGAAATTCTTCCCATTTTCTGGAACCCCAATGTTCATCACCGTATTCACAAGAGACCGTCACCTGTCCCTATCCTGAGCCACATCAATCCACTCCTTTCCTACTACACTTGGTCTGTGTTGTGTTTTATGAATACTTATTTACCAGTAAAGTAACCGTATGTCCAGGTTGCCCTGAAATTACAAAATTGTTATCCTTATAATTGAAATATTTCGAAATAATTATTTGGGATCAAAATTCAAACAAGGATCAGAAAATTAACCCAATTCTTCTACTTCCATTTTACCTTATGAGTTTTCCCGTATAAAAATTCTTTTCGTCCGTTCCATCGAGAAACACTGCAATTGCAAAGATATTCCTCATCCCTGAATTACCAAAATGTACTGACACAGGTCTGTTGATGTGACTGGCAGCATATTGAATTTAGTAAACTATCCAGTGTCTTAGTACGTCTCAAAAGGCAACAGAATTACATCAAGCAGTCTTTCATATTTTTTGCATACTGGTATGCCTGTAATGACCAACAGAACGTATAAGTGTGGTGCATATGGATGTTAATGGGTTGACAGAGAATGATGGCAAGCACACTTTTAGCTTTACCACAAATATTTTGATATTTAACAAGCAACTGAGTTCATAATGCTCTATTCTAGTACTTAATTTTAGTCCAAATTCATCACATGTAACCAAACTCAAAGTGCCCTATACACTGTCAGTTAAACTGAGCAGTTTTACTGGGTGACATCATATCTGAGGGGAAAAACTGAGTAAACTGCGCAGTTTTCACAGGCAATAGTGCAGGCCACAGAACTGTCCTTTCCAGTCATCTTTCACAGAACTGCACAATTCACTCAGGGAATCCCACAGTTTCCTCACTTTACCTGCCAACACCACGATGGCACCATCTCAAGGCACATCCGTTTCTACCAATCCATTCAGCAGATGAACATCGCATGATATATTCCTTTTCAAATGCCACTTCTTACTGCACATTTTACGTGTTCTTTTCTTCTTTTCGGATAACATTATGGCCGATATGGCTAGCAAACAGCAAACGACAGCCTTGTTTTTATCCACCACAGAACTGACAAAAAAACTGACAAACCTGATCGGAAACCTGTGCTGTGCCAGAGAACATTCAGTTCAGTTTTTCATGCAGTTTTTTTAAAAGTTAAACTGCACAGTTTAACTTAGGGTGTATGGGGCCCTTTAGAGTGTAAGGGACCCTTTAGGGTGTGTGGGGCCCTTTAGGGTGTATGGATGGGCCCTTGGTATTACGAAGTTCATTTTGTAAGCTTCAAATTAATTACATTTAAGAGCATTAGACCCCGTCTGCAATCTTATGGCACTGCACGAGGAATGGATTTCAGTTGCAGTGCCCGTCCGCAAGTGGTACTAGACAGTGTCAGGTTAATATGTATGGTACAAGCAGTTAGGGAGTGCAGAACATTGTTTGTTACCCGCTATTCGCCAAATAACAACAGTTTTCATAGAATACTCACACTGTACTGTGGCTGTAAGGTAATAGAGCTATCCGACGTACAGCGTATGGCACTGCAGATCAGAATAGGTATTCAGTGTTATAAAAATGATGTATCAATATCTTAACACCAACTTGTGTTTGCAAAAAGATATAGGACTCTGATGCAGGCATATCTGCACCCTCCAGCTGTCCCTGTTATGCCCCCAACTTCCCTCATGCTCAGTTCTGCTTGCACACACAGTTGCCATAAGATCATGATCAAAGTCTACCGCGTAAGTGTAAAAAGTCTGAAGTTTTCTCGGCATTATGCATTTACATTACATTTGTGTGGCTTGTGGCAGCACGTATTCTAATCGGTGGGTACCCATGCTTCGGAGAAATACTCTGCCTCTAACTTCAGGGTAGAAATAAATGAGCTGGGTAGAGATGTATGGCGGTTCAAGACAAGGGGACAGAACTTGGTCCAGGCCAGTGGGAACAGCACACCAGAGGTATGAGGATGCAACCTGAAGATAGAGGCAGCATATTCCTCTGAAACACTGTCAAAAGACCACGCAGACCGGCAGAACTGATGACTGTAACCCGAGAGGATCGTGTATTTGTTGGCAAACAGTTGTGAATATTTGTGAAAATTATAAAGATTTCTCAGTATTAATTCATTCAAATTTGGGTTCAAATTGAAGCTGTAAAGTAATTTTTGGACCAGTGACATGGTTTTATGTACAGTTACATGTGTGTGAGTGATTGAGTGAGTGGTTTAAATATTTCCTTATTTTGTTGTTTCAGAGAGAAGAACAAGCTGAACTTAAAGCCAGGCAGTTGGCAATGAGAGAGGAAGTCAGAAGACAGATAATTGAGTTGCGTAAGTTAAAGAAGTGAATTTGTCAGTACTTCGTGTGGCCAAATAAGTGGTATATGAGGAAATGTACAAGAAGCCGTAAGAGTGTTTTTTGTTTGTGTCACGTGTGCTTCATTCATAGGCCACGTTACTAAAGGAGTCACTACTTGGAACACACTGAGCTGAATGGTACGTTCTGCAAGAAGAACTATTAATGTTTTCTTATTAACCGTGTCTGTACCACATTTCTTTCTTAGGTTTGGTAAGAGGAATTAGATTTATAGTGTTTAATTAAAACAAATGAATAAAAGATAGCTTTTCAAGATGCTTGGTAGAAAGTTTGTAGTGCTGTCCTGATACACAGTAAAAACAAGGTAAAGTTTTCCCTCTCCGTACCATGATGGTGTATGGGGGGGGAGGGAATAGAGATGTGGCTCCACTCAATCTTAACTTTGGCACTAGGTGCAAATTAGTGCTCAAATTTTTGCCCCAGTTCCTTCAACTCCCCTACTGCTGGGAAAGAATCTTGGTACCAACTGAATAGTAGACTTGGTGGGCCCCAGGTCTGGATTGGGCATTTTGGAGACGATAAATATGTCTAATGCCCACATTGGAATTTGTACCCTGGACTGTCAAGCCAATAGCATGGTCGCTATTCCAACTGCGCTGCTTCGGCTCCCCCAATACACAGTAGAATTACTTTACTCTGGAAGCAGATGCTCCAGAAGTCATGATAATTTGGCAGTCAAGGGAAACAATCACGGATCTGGGAATTTTGGCTCGGATAACTTTCAATATACGCTGCTGTGATTCTATATATCATGTTCTCTGGAATTTATTGAGCCCATTAACCTACTACAATGACTTCAAAAATCCAAAAAGACTACAGAAGGTATGGCTGGCAAGAGAAACTCATTAACAATTCCCCATAATTTTAAACGATTCATTATCATGCACTGATGATTCATTACGCAAAATATGACCAACAACTGCGTATAGATATGCAAATTTACTGTACTATAAACAGCATAGCCTCCTACATGTTTCAGCCACCTGCAATGTCCATCTTTAGGGACATGTTCTTCGAAAGATATGTTACGTAGTGTCGAAACAGTTTAATATACAAATGTAAAATATCCATAAAATTATATGCCCTGAATTGCACGATGAAATGCCATATATATGGTGACACCATCCAATCGGATGTGGTGGTGTTGAGTCTGCTGGTCGCACTGTACCGAAATCGAACGTGGGGCGGGAGAAATTGAAAGAGGGTCCTGCGCGTACGTGTTTGAGTTGTATATTGTAGGTGAGATCGTAAAGGGGGGTTTTCGTCTTCCTGAGATTATTCACTGACGATACCGTCATCAACGAACAATCTTTGCAACCTATTCAAAAACGCCTCCAAGAGTTGACTGTACAGTCACGCATTGCTTAACGACGGGGATATGTTCTGAGAAATGCGTTGTTAGGCGATTTCGTCATTGTGTGAAAGTCATAGTGTACTTACCGAGCCCTAGATAGTACAGTATAGTCTACTGCACACCTAGGCTCTATGGTGTAGCCTATTGCTGCTAGGCTACAAACCTGTACAGCATGTTACTGTACTGAATACTGTAGGCAATTGTAACACAGTGGTAAGTATTATACGATTATAATCTTATGGGACCACCGTAGTAAATGAAGTGTGTTGTTGACCAAAACATTGTTATGCGGCGCATGGTTGTACGTTGACCATTACATCTCCTTAACGCTTTTCTCTTGATCCTTTAGAATCAGTGGCAGACACTGAAGAGACTACAGAGAACATGGAAAGGAGACCCTGACACACCTGGCTCAACTGCTGAAGCAGATACTTAAATGAATACTCCTCTCATAAGTTGTGCAGCCCAAATATATGAGCAGCAGCAAATTATCTGCAAAAAATTATATCAGTGTAGGTACTGTCTGATAATCTGGCACGTGTCTGGTCACTTGGGTGCCGGATTACAGGAACTGTACCGCAAATACAAAAGTATTTTCTTTGATTATTTTCCATCGTGTAGATTGCAAAATATGAGTGCCCCAAGAAAAGCGCATACACACTTTACTATGAGGGTGAGTCACATGAAAACCTTAAATATGTTTTATCTAGTAATTTATTGCACACAAAAGGTACGTAATGACTTCATTTTTCTATGTAGTATCATACTGCCACCTGTCGGGCACTCTTCAAACCATGAGTACCATTGTTGAAACTTACAAGACAATCGAGCCATGGTTCGAATTCTTATCGCACTTTTAACGTTTTCATATGATTCTCCCTCATACAAATCAACAAGTAAGGTATTAATATGGTTCTGTGCTGCTTTCCTTAATGTCTCACACATATCTATAACTTAGAGGGTTGGAAGAGCGGGGAAATGTCCCCCCAATATTTTTTATGCCTAAGAAGATTTGGCTAAAGAGTTGAAGATTGCCCAATAAAACTGGAGTAAGAAAGGGGGAGAAGGACTGGTTCAAATAAACAAATAAATCTTCCCCATCTTTCTAACATTACTCCTTTGTAACTGAAGTTCCTAACACCCACGGTCGCCGGTCCCAGTGGCCGCGCGGTCTAAAGCGTGGGTCTGCGGCCGCTCGCCTGCTGAGATTGTGGGTTCGAAACCCACCGGAGGCATGGACGTCTTTTGAGTGTTGTGTGTCATCAGGTAGAGGTCTCTGTGACGAGCTCATCACTCATCCAGAGGAGTCCTACTGATTGTGGTGTGTCGTGTGTGATCTAGAAACCTCGTGAATGAGGAGGCCCTGGCTCAATGGGGGGCTGTTGCACCAAAAATACCAAAAAAACACGCATGGTTAATATTGCCTCCCCACCCCACGGTGTTACTATCCAAGTTATGCCAATGGTCGCACATGCCTGAATGGTCTACCACCAGTGCCAGTTCCATGTTAATGACAACATAGAACATGGTGGCATACTTCTTGTAGTCTTGGGGTGGAATGGTGACACATCACATTCCAGTATTATGTCCCAGGTCCTGGAGTGTTCTTGAGAGGACCCCACATGTTGAAGTACAGGGATGTAAGGCCTGGAAATTGGGGTAAATATTCCACCGTTGCCTTATGCTCCATTTATCTACCAGAAAGATGAGCACAGAAAATTTCCCATGTCACTGTGGCAGATCATCCTGCTGACAGTAGTACCACTCATTCTCCTAGAGCAAATTGACTACAGAAGCTACAATGTCGTCCCACATCACTGATAAGGAGGCGGCACCTGTCACAGTTCTTAAACATGTTGCTGCAGGTCCTACCAACAGTACATAACCACTACCAGTACCAGTAAAAGTTAAAGTGATCCCGTTACAGGCCCGGTGTGGCCCAGAGGGTGGGTAGAGGTATAGCTCTACTCTTCTATGACCGCGGCACTAGAAGGGGGTGAGTGGTCAGCAGCATGCCCCGGCCGCACTTTA
>Ga0123354_10007135_pt1 | contig 16733 bp, 11 predicted proteins | sample TergutLab28metaG_2_FD_97872 | JGI IMG/M metagenome (GOLD analysis project Ga0123354, IMG submission 97872) | Labiotermes labralis P4 segment gut microbial communities from Petit-Saut dam, French Guiana - Lab288 P4 | ecosystem: Host-associated > Arthropoda: Insects > Digestive system > Gut ...
TCCTCGTAGGCGCGCTCTCCCTTTATCGCCAGTATCGATCCCGTTGTCAGCGGGGCACACCAGCCGACTAGTTTGGCCAGCGGAGCCACAGCGCGAGCCACTACAACGTCGTATCTGGCCTTGGTCTCCTCTGCCCGCGCCCTTACGACATCCACCTGCCCCGTTAGCCCGAGCTCTTCCACTGCCAACTGGAGGAACGTCGCTCTCCGGAACAACGACTCAAGAAGTGTCACCTTCAGATCTGGTCTCGCCAGAGCCAGGGGGATACCGGGTAGCCCCGCACCGCTTCCGACGTCCACAACTGACGCTTCAGGATCAATTAGTGCTTGGACAGCAGCACAGTTGATTATGTGCCGGCACCAGAGCCGCTCGCTCTCTCGCGGACCGAGGAGCCCCCAATCGACCGCTCTGCCCGCCAGCATCCCGTGATACTGCTTCGCCTTAGCCACGCGATCACCGAACACACACTGCAGCATGTCTTCTGCAACCTGCTCTTGGCTGATGGAGCCACCATTGTCCTGCGATCCGAATGCAGTTGCCTGTTCGGAACAATCGCCCTCAGGCGTCTCTGCCACTTCTAGTACCAGTCTGTATTGTCATTGTTTCACGTGAAACATTGCCTTGGACCACCGATGCTGCGCGTGACGCGCGGCACCAAATGAGGACGCGCCGTTTTGCATGATCGGTGAGCTCAGGTCTAGGCGACGGAGACGACTACTCGGCGCTGGGGCTCCATGCCCTCTGATTCGCTGGAGAATCCGGTCTCTGCCACGGCATCGTGAACGATCTTGCGTTCGTAGGGGTTCATCGCCGGTAGGCGCACGGGCTCGCCGGATAGCTCCACTTCCGCTATCGCTTCTTGAGCCATGATTAGCAGCTCCTTGCGGCGCTTCTCCCTGTGTCCGCCGATATCGAGGATCAACCTTGACCTGTGACCGGTCTCCGTCAAAACAGCCAGCCGCGCTAGCTCCTGAAGAGCGTCCAGCACTTCGCCGTCTTTCCCGACCAGCGCCTGCGAGTCCGTCACAATCGACACATGAGCCCTGTCACCCTCGGTGTATGTATCGATGTCACCGTCCAGATCGACGATGTCCATGAACTCCTCAAGGTAGTCAGCGGCAATATCCCCTTCTGTATCCAGATCCGACTCTTCTTTCGAGTCGTCCTCTTCCTCAGGCTGCAATTCAGGCTCATCTGCCATGGTTTCCTCTTGCACCTGCGTCACATCATCTACGAGTTCCTCTTCACTCATCGCTTTTCCTTTGGTTCGTGAGGCCTCCGCCTCGCTGTTTTGATCTCCACCACGCCTCAATGCTTGCGCTTTGCCCGGCTCTTCTTACTCGGTTGCTGCCGAATAACGACCTGCTTGCCTGACTCGGCATCCACGCGTGTGACAGGCCGGCGCTCCGGTGTATTCCGCGAGATCGTCTGCTTCGCCGCTGGCTGATTTCCAGGCTGCTGCTGATCGATAGCCGCTTGCTGCATCTTTGCCATGAAACCACCGCCCTTGCGCTTCGACTTTGCCTTCTCGATGCGCTCGCGCTCAATGGCCACCGGATCCTTGCCCTGCGCAATCATGCGATCCTCCCAAGCCGCGTAGGCAGGCGTATCCGGCGTCGGATAGATGCGCACCATGAAGTACTGCTGCATCATCGTCCACACGTTAGAGATTAGCCAGTAGAACATCACGCCCAGGGGTACCGCCAGCCCGGAGAACAGGTAGATGAATGGGAACACATACAGCATCACCTTCTGCTGCTGGCCCATCGGACCTTCCAGCATGGCTGGCGGCATGTTTCGTTTCATCATGTACCACTGCTGATAGAACAGCGTTCCCATCATGAGCAGCATCAAGATGATGGCCATGATCTTCGTTCCCAGTGACGAATCCGCCATGGGCAGGAACGTCTGTGACAGGCGCGATCCGAAGATCGATGAGTTCTGGAATGAATCAACCAACTCGGGATGCCCGTTGAACATTCCTTTTGGCACGGCAACTGTCCAACCAAAGACTCCCGTCGTCGCATCAGCCACCCACTTACCGATTGCCGCCGGCCGTATCACCCAGAACACCGAAATGAACACCGGCATCTGCACTATCATCGGCAAGCAGGACGCGTATGGGCTCACACCGTTGTCCTGATACAACTTCATCGTTTCCGTGCCGATGCGCTGGCGATCGCCCTTGTACTTCTCCTGCAACGCCTTCAACTTCGGCTGCAGTGCCGTCATCGACCGCTGCGAGTTCAGTTGCTTCGCGTACAGCGGCAACATGATGCCACGGATCACGCATGTCATCAGCACGATCGCGACCAGCCATGTGGCACCGCTGTGCGAGCCAAACAACCCGGGCTGATCAGGGCCGAACCCCAGTAGTGGCGATAGCGCCCAGTGGAAGAAGATCATCACCGACGAGATCAGCCAATAAAAGGGCGTCATTATCGTGTTGCCAATATCGGCAAGGGTCATTACTACTAGCATTTCGTCATCCCATCTCGGCCGTAACCTGAATCGGCGCGGGCTCGATCACCCGGGAACTTTCAGTTTGTAGACGCCCGTATTCCGGCGCCTCATCCGTCGACCACCACTCAGCGATCTTGGCTTGCAGCGGTGATCCTGGCACCGGGTCGACCCCACCCTTCGACCATGGGTTGCACCGCAGCAGCCGCCAGATAGCCAGGCCAGAACCCTTGATGGCACCATGCAACTGCAAGGCCTCCAGCGCGTACGCCGAGCATGTCGGGTAATACTTGCAACATGGCCCATACCAGGGCGATACCACCGACCGCCACAACCTCACAAAACCAATCAATAGCCACTTCATGACAAACCGGCCTTCGCTGTGGCTAACGCCCAGGCGTCGACCAAGTCTTCCGCCAGACGCCCCGGTTGAGCCACCGAACCCGGCAAAGCTCTCACGACTACGTGATAGCACTGCTGCGCCTCACCTGAGACCAGCGGCCTCGCCAGCGCCCGCAGGCGCCGCTTCACCCGATTGCGGATGACCGCACCGCCGACCGCCCGGGATACAACGAACCCCACTTTTGTTGCCGTCTCTTCACAGCGCCGGGCATGGACAACCAGTGTGGGGCGTCCCACACGGGCACCATGGCTTATCACATCGGCGAAATCCGCCGACGCACGCAGCCTGTTCGGGGCAGCCAGCACTTCTGCCTCACGCCGACAGCTCGACGCGCCCCTTGCGGCGACGGGCAGCCAAGATCGCCCTTCCCGCGCGGGTGCGCATGCGCGCCCGGAATCCATGCGTGCGTGCACGACGACGATTGCTTGGTTGATAGGTACGCTTCGGCATGACGGCGACCACCTTTTCATGTCAGTCTTCAAATGGCATAGCAGCCGAACTTTCTGCTGTGCACAACGAACAACCGCTGACAGCCAGCGGCTCCATCATGCTACCAAACCAGAGCCCCATATTCCAAGTAATGCTACTGACACAAGCCCCGTTATTGTGCCAATAATGACGGGTTCCAGGTAACAACAGATTAATAGTACGATTGCAGGCGAGGCTTATTCAGGTGAGAGGAGGAAATGTGGACGAGTCCGCGACTGACACCGCCACACTCCTTAGACTTGCATGGCAACATGTTCTTGCAGACGCCGATCCTTCTGCCCGCGCCTGGCTGCTCAATGCCAAACCACTGACCATCCTCGATTCGCATGTGATGCTCGCCGTGCCAAATGAATTCACGCGTGAACGCATTGAAACCCGCCTGCGGGGTGACATCGAAGAGTCTCTCAGCGACTATTTCACTCGCTCAATCCGCCTGGCCATCACCGTCGAGCCTGATCTGGAGCTCGGCTTCGGCGTGCCTGAGCGCACGACAGGCAATGAGCCATCGGATCCATCCCTTAGCCGATCCGACCAGTACGACGACTCCCCGTCGGCAACTGAACAAGCCGACGCCGGCGGGTTCCGCGAAAATGAGGACACCGAAAGATTGCCAGTCGGTGGTAGCTACTCCCGCCGCTCCATCGGTTTGTCCCTTATGCCTACCGAAGACAGGCTTAACCCCAAATACACTTTCGAAAACTTTGTGATCGGTGCTTCCAACCGCTTCGCCCACGCTGCCGCTGTCGCCGTTGCCGAAGCGCCCGGTAAGGCCTACAACCCGCTACTCGTTTACGGCGGGTCTGGTCTTGGCAAGACGCACCTTCTGCACGCCCTTGGCCACTACATGCGCCAGTATTACCAGGATCTGCGCGTGCGCTATGTCAGCACCGAAGAGATGACCAACGACTTCATCAACGCCATCTCCGAAAACCGCATGGTCGAATTCCGCCGCCGCTATCGCGATGTTGACGTCCTGCTAATCGATGACATCCAATTCCTGGAATCCAAGATCCAAACACAGGAAGAGTTCTTCCACACCTTCAACACCCTGCACAATGCCCAAAAGCAAATCGTCATGACTTGCGACCGACCGCCCAAAGCTCTTGAAGCATTGGAGACACGCCTACGCAGTCGTTTCGAGTGGGGTCTTATCACTGACATACAACCGCCAGACCTTGAAACCCGAATTGCGATTTTGAGACGCAAGCAGGTCGTCGAACATTTGTCAGTTCCGCCCGATGTCTTGGAATTGATCGCCTCAAAGATCCAAACCAACATCCGCGAACTTGAGGGCGCACTGATACGGGTCACCGCTTTCGCGAACCTCAACCGGCAGATCCCAGACATCTCACTGACAGAAGCCGTCCTGCGCGACCTGATACCTGAAGGCGGGCAGCGCATGATTACCACCGATGATGTTAAGCAGGAAACGGCTGTCTACTTCGATGTGACCGTCGACGACCTACTTAGCCAGTCGCGATCCCACACATTGGTGACGGCCCGGCAAGTGGCCATGTACCTGTGCCGTGAACTCACCGATCTATCACTTCCCAAGATTGGCCAGGAGTTTGGCGGCCGCGACCATACAACCGTGATGCATGCCTACCGCAAGATCAAGGATCTGATGGGCGAACGACGCAGCGTCTACAATCAGGTCACAGAACTGACCAACCGCCTGCGTCAAATCTAGCTGCCTTGATATTTGACAGCAACGCATTCTTATGGTCAACTACCCTGAGGTCTGTTACCACTAAATAACTGAACAATAAAGTTATGCACACATTTTGTGCACAACTTGTGGACAACGCATAGATCTTGTTGACTTTTGTCCCCACAGCCTTTGTTGTTCCACACGGCATCCACAACCAACCACCAACCATCCACAACTACCACACACAGCCATTACAGTCATGACAAGGCATTACGACCACTTGTCCAGGAATCCACCGCTGAGACTACCAAGACGAAAGATAGATACATAACCATATTCAAAACCTGCTGGACCTATTCTGTGGACAATCCGGCGTTCCGACCTGATCAGATTGAATCTAATGTGATGCCAGATTGAAGGCGCTGGTGTCGCTATGATCGAAGTGTCGTCCAACAGAGAAGGGACACCAGTGATAATACGTGTTGACCATGATGTCATGGCTGAGGCGGTGGCCTGGGCGGCTCGCAACCTACCGAGTCGGCCCAGCGTACCCATACTGGCTGGTCTGTTGATACAAGCTGAAGGTGAAACTGTCACGCTGTCCAGCTTCGACTACGAGACATCAGCCAAAGTAGTCATACCAGCCGAGGTTACAGAAGAAGGGCAAGCGCTTGTCAGCGGCAAGCTATTGTCGGAGATCGCTCGCACACTGCCGGCACTGCCGGTGGGCATCGAGTCTGACGAAACCAAAGCTGAGCTCACTTGTGGGCCAGCCCGGTTTACCCTTCAAATGTTGCCTGTGACGGAATACCCGGGTTTACCGGCGATGCCGCCCACAGCCGGAAAGATAGATGCCGACGCTTTCGCCAAGGCTGTCGACCAGGTCGTGGTGGCGGCCGGGCGGGATGAACTGTTGCCCATCTATACGGGCGTCCGCGTCGAACTGTCACATGAGACCTTGTCGTTGCTTTCCACCGACCGCTACCGCATGGCGCTGCGGGAGATGGAATGGAAGCCGAAGAGCAAAAACATGGAAAGTGCCGCCATCGTGCCCGCGCGCGTGCTTCGCGAGACGGCCCGCTCGATGGCCACCGGCGGGGAGATCACACTGAGCCTTTCTCCGAACGCGATGGGAGACGGCCTGATCGGCTTCGAAGCCGGTGGACGCCAGTTGACCACCCGCCTGCTTGACGGCGAGTTCCCGAAGTTCCGTCACCTGCTAAACGTGCAGGCCAACGTGTCCGTCCGGGTCAAGACCGAGGACATCGCCTCGGCGACCCGGCGGGTGAAGCTTGTTGCCGAGCGAAATACGCCGCTGCGTATGGTCATCGACGAGGAGTCGATTTCCCTAGACGCCGCCACCGGCGATCAAGCGCAGGCGTCGGAAACCCTTGAGGCAGTGGTCACGAAGCACACTTTGGGCGACACGATTCTGGCGGCGGCCGGGTTCAACCCGCACTACCTTGAGGACGCCCTTGGTGCCTTGTCCACGCCTTACGTGTTGTTCTCGTTCACCGGCACCGGGCAGCCCTGCCTGCTGCAGGGATTGGGCGATATCGACGGGGAACCCGAAACGGACTACAAACACGTCATCATGTTGATGCGTCTGCCTGGTTAGGCGCTCGCGCCCTGGACCGGGGAGCCGCGTCATGTACCTCACGCAAGTCGAGCTGATCGATTTCCGCAACTACGAGCATGCCGCTGTTGAGTTCGCCCCCGGCCCGAATCTGCTGGTTGGTGCCAACGGGCAGGGCAAAACCAACATCGTCGAGGCGATAACCTACCTGACCAGGCTTGGCTCATACCGCGTCGCGACAGATGCCCCTCTGGTCAGGCTGGGCGCCGAGCAAGCCATCATCCGGGTGAAGGTTATCGCCGGCCGGGAAGACCAGCGCGCCCTCACCGTCGAGCTGGAGATCAACCCGGGCCGGGCGAACCGGGCCCGCCTCAACCGCGTGCCGCAGCGCCGGGCCCGTGACATTCTGGGAGCGGTGCGCGCGGTGGCGTTCACCCCCGACGACCTGGCCATCGTGAAAGGCGACCCCGCCGAAAGGCGCGGTGCCTTGGATGATGTTGTCATACAACGATGGCCCCGGCTGGCCGGCGTCAAAGCCGATTACGACAGGGTCATCAGGCAGCGCAACGCCTTGCTGCGCAGCGCCTGCAACCGCGGTGGCTACCTGGATCGCGAAACGGAGGCCACTTTGGACATTTGGGACGCCCAACTGGCCACTTTTGGCGCCGACCTGACGCTGGCCCGCGCCCGCACGATCGACGACATGCGCTGCTTCCTGGCGTCCGCCTATCAGGCCATCGCGCCGGCGAATAACGAGGCTGATGTCGCCTACGCGCCGAAACTGGGCGTCCTCAAAGAAAAATTGCCAAACGCCCAGCAAGAAGATGTGGCCGCCGAATTGCGGCAAGCGCTTATCGCCCGGCGCGAGGACGAGGTACGCCGGGGTGTCTGTCTGGTTGGCCCACACCGCGACGATGTCGACATGACCATCGGGCCGTTCCCGGCGAAGGGCTATGCCAGCCACGGCGAGGCCTGGTCGTTGGCGCTCAGCTGGCGCCTGGCCGGTTTCGGGCTGCTACGTCTTGAGGGTGGCGAGCCGGTGCTGATTCTCGACGATGTGTTTGCGGAGCTGGACCCCTTAAGGCGCGACCGCCTGGCCGGCGCCATCGGCGATGCGGAGCAGGTGGTGATAACGGCCGCGGTCGAACAGGATGTGCCAGCCGATTTGCGGGGACGCCGCTTCACGGTGCAAGCTGGCACAGTGACAGCCCAAGATGAGACACCGGAAGGTCAATGATGGCGGGCGACGACGACCAGGTCGCCGACGGGGCGGTGTTCAACTACGATCCCGACGGCGTCGACGTGGCGCTCGATGCGCTCGCCGGTATCGCCTCCATCGCGCCGGACATGCCGGCGCCCCGCTTCACCGCGCCGAAGGCGAACAGGAAGTGGCAAACCGAGCGGCGGCGCCAGAGCACCAATTTCGAGTCGGTGGGCGATGTCGTCGGGGAAGTGGTCGCCAGTCAGGGCTGGCAGCCCCAGGTGTCGCTGAACATGTTGCAGGCGCGCTGGGGTGAGCTGGCCGGCGACATCAACGCCCAGCACTCGCGGCCCGTCGCTCTGGAGGGCACTGTGGTCCACGTGCAGGCAGAGTCGACCACATGGGCCAGCGCGTTGCGCTTGATCGCCGCGCAACTGGTCGCCAAGATGAACGCCACGCTCGGGGATGGCAGGGTGACGCGCGTTGAGGTCCGCGGCCCGGACGGGCCGTCCTGGAAGCATGGCAGACGCGCCGTGCGCGATGGCCGCGGTCCGCGCGATACCTATGGGTAATTTGCGATACTGAAGTGGTAGACGCGGGGGGATACGTCAGAAACCATCACGCGGCTTGCAAGGGCCTCCAAGGGCTTTAGGCGATGGTATCGCGTCCGGATACCCCCGAAATCCTGGCATGGCAACTCATATTCTGGTAAACTAACAGGGTTGCTGTGCGAACAATTTCCGTCCATCCGCGCCAGTTGGCGCTGTGCCCAATTGCACCCGTGCGGCACGGGAAGGCAAGCGTGACTGAGACCATAGGGGCACCGTCCAGCTTTGATGACGAGCCCGAGATGTTCGATGACGAGCCTGGGGCTGACTACGAGCTAAGTGACGACGCCGAAGACATTACCGTCGAAGGCGAGTACGACGCCGCCGAAATTCAAGTACTGGAAGGCCTTGAGGCCGTGCGCAAGCGTCCGGGCATGTATATCGGCTCGACGGGCGAGCGCGGCCTGCACCACTTGGTTTACGAAGTAGTCGATAACTGCGTCGACGAGGCCCTGGCCGGCTTCGGCAGTCATATCGAGGTGACACTGCTGCCCGGTGGTGGTTGCCGCGTGGTTGACAACGCGCGCGGTATCCCCGTGAAGGAGCACCCGACCGAGCACATCTCGTCGCTGACTGTTGTGCTGACCCTTCTGCACGCCGGCGGCAAATTCGGCAACGGCGGCTACAAGGTGTCCGGCGGCCTGCACGGCGTCGGGTCGTCCGTGGTCAACGCGCTCAGCGCTTCGATGGTCGCAGACGTCTACCGCGACGGCTACCACTGGCGCCAGGCCTTCACTCTCGGCACGCCGGACGGGCCGGTCGAGCAGTTGGAGGCGACAGAACAGACCGGCACGACCATCACGTTCTATCCCAGCCCGCAGATCTTCGAGACCACAAACTTCAGCTACGAGACACTGGCCACAAGGTTTCGCGAATACGCCTTCCTGAACAAGGGCCTGGCCATCACAATCACGGATGCGCGGCCGGGGCACGTCGACGAGGACGGCAGCCAGGTGCATGACACGTTCCTGTATCAGGAAGGCCTGGTCGACTACGTGCGCTTCCTGACCAGCGGCCGCGAGCCGCTCACCCCGATCATCGACGTCGAAGCGCACAACGCCGAGGCCGGCATGGGCGTCGAAATTGCCATGCAGTGGAACCTGACCTACCAGTCGAGCCTGCACACCTTCGCCAACACGATCAACACCCAGGAGGGTGGCACTCACGAAGAGGGCTTCCGCACCGCGCTGACGAACACGATAAACCGGTGGGGCGAAAACTGGGGCATGATCAAGAAGCGCGAGGACCGCGTCAGCAACGACGACATCCGCGAGGGCCTGACAGCTGTCGTCAGCATCAAGATCACAGAGCCGCAGTTCGAGGGCCAGACGAAGACGAAGCTGGGCAACACGGAGGCCAGGGGCTTCGTCCAGAAGGTGCTCAACGACCGCCTTGGCGACTGGATGGAGCGCAACCCCTCCGATGGCAAGCGCATCGTGGCCAAGGCAATGGCCGCGGCGCAGGCCAGGATGGCCGCCCGCAAGGCGCGCGAGGCGGCCCGTAACCGCAAGGGGCTGCTGGGCGGCGGCGGGCTGCCGGGCAAGCTGGCCGACTGCTCGTCCACCAATCCGGAGGAGTGCGAGATCTTCCTCGTCGAGGGCGACTCGGCCGGTGGCTCCGCGAAGGGCGGACGCGACCCGAAGACCCAGGCCATCCTGCCGCTGCGCGGCAAGATCTTGAACATCGAAAAGGCGACGATGGACCGCATCTACGCCAACAAGGAGGTCGAGGCGATCATCTCGGCGCTCGGCACCGGGGTATCGTCCGAGCAGTTCGAGAACGCCGACGACTTCGACATCAACAAGCTGCGCTACCACAAGATCGTGCTGATGGCAGACGCCGATGTCGACGGCTCGCACATCCGCACCCTGCTGCTGACGCTGCTGTTCCGCTACATGAAGCCATTGATAGACGCCGGGCATGTCTACCTGGCACAGCCGCCGCTGTTCCGACTGCGGTGGTCGAATGCGCCCCACGAACTGGCCTACAACGACGAACAGCGCGACCGCATGCGCGACGATGGTTTGGCGTCCGGAAAGAAATTGCCGCAGGTGAACTCGATCCAGCGTTACAAAGGCCTAGGCGAGATGGATGCCGCCGATCTCTGGGAAACCACGATGAACCCGCAGAATCGCAGGCTGCTGCAGGTGACGCTTGACGATGCCGCGGCGGCCGATCAGATCTTCACACTACTGATGGGCGAGGGCGTCGAGGAGCGCCGCAAGTTCATCCAACGCAACGCCAAAGACGTCCGGTTCCTAGATATCTAGAGCATGGGAAACAGCAGAGAGTCACATGAGCAACACACCATTTGATGACACCCCAAGCGAGGGTACCGAGTTCGATGCCGGTGATGGCGCGCTGGCGCCCACCACGCAGGGTGGGCTGATAACGCAGGTTGACCTGCAGGACGAGGTGTCGTCCAGCTATCTCGACTACGCGATGAGCGTGATCGTCGGGCGCGCGTTGCCCGACGTGCGCGATGGCCTGAAGCCGGTGCACCGCCGCGTTCTGTACGCGATGTACGACGGCGGCTACCGCCCCGATCGCGGCTGGAACAAGTGCTCGCGCGTCATCGGCGAGGTCATGGGCCTCTATCACCCGCACGGCGACAGCGCCATCTATGACACCTTGGTGCGCCTGGCCCAGCCGTGGGTGATGCGCGCCCCGCTGGTCACCGGACAGGGCAACTTCGGTTCGCCCGGTAACGATCCGGCCGCCGCCCCCCGGTACACAGAGTGCAAGATGGCGCCCCTTGCCATGGAAATGGTGCGTGACATCGACTCTGACACCGTCGACTTCGTGCCGAATTACGACAACCGCGAGACCGAGCCGACGGTGCTACCAGCCCGCTTCCCGAACCTGCTGGTCAACGGTTCGACGGGCATCGCCGTCGGCATGGCCACCAACATACCGACCCACAACCTACGCGAGGTCAACGACGCCGCTCAGTGGGCGCTGAACAACCCGGACGCCACATCCGAGGAGCTACTTGATGCCTGCATAGCGCGCATCAAGGGCCCGGACTTCCCGCTGGGCGCGCTGATCGTCGGGCGCAAGGGCATTGATGACGCCTATCGCACCGGGCGCGGCAGCGTGATCATGCGGGCCGTCATCGACATCGAGGAAGACAGCCACGGCCGCACCTCGCTGGTGGCCACCGAATTGCCATACATGTGCAACCCGGACAACCTGGCTACCAAGATCGCCGACCTGGTCAACTCGGGGAGGCTGACAGGAATCGCCGACATCCGCGACGACTCGTCCGCCAGAACCGGCCAGCGCCTTGTGATCGTGCTGAAGCGCGATGCCCAGCCACGCGTGGTCATGAACAACCTGTACAAGCACACCGGCCTGCAGGACACGTTCGGCTGCAACATGCTTGCCCTGGTCGATGGCGTGCCGCGCACGCTGCGCCTTGATCAGTTCATTTCGTACTGGGTCAAGCACCAGATTGAGGTGATCTACCGCCGCACCAGGTTCCAGCTGGCCGAGGCTGAAAAGCAGGCGCACATCTACCGCGGCCTGGTCAAGGCTTTGGACGCCCTCGACGAGGTGATCGCCCTGATCAGGCGCAGCCGCAACAGCGAGGAGGCGCGCGAGGGCCTGAAGGCGCTGCTTGACATCGACGACGTGCAGGCGACGGCCATCCTCGACATGCAACTGCGCCGGCTGGCCGCCCTTGAGCGTCAGAAAATAATCGACAAGCTGGCCGAGCTTGAGGCCGTCATCGCGGATCTGAAGGACATACTGGCGTCCGAAACCCGCCAGCGCGCCATAGTGGCCACAGAGCTGCAGGAGATAACTGACAAGTACGGGGACGAACGCCGCACCAAGATCATCGCTGCCGAGGACGACTTCTCCGACGAGGATTTCATTGAGGACGCCGAGGTTGTGGTCACCGTCACGATGGGCGGTTATGCCAAGCGCACGCCGCTTACCGAATACCGTACGCAAAAGCGCGGCGGCAAGGGCGTCAAGGGTGCCCGGTTGCGGGAGGACGACGAGGTGGCACACCTTTTCACCACCACCAACCACCACTGGATCCTGTTCTTCACCACCATGGGGCGCGTCTACCGCACCAAGGCGTGGCAGCTGCCGGAGGCCGGCCGTGACGCCAAGGGCGGTCACGTCGCCGGGCTGTTGAGCTTCCTGCCGGACGAACAAATAGCTCAGGTGCTCGACCTGCGTTCCTATGAGGACGCCCAGTATTTGGTGTTGGCCACCAAGCGCGGCCTGGTCAAGAAGACGGAGTTGAAAGCCTACGACAGCCCGCGGCAGGCGGGGCTGCTGGCCGTCAACTTCCGCGAGCCGGACGACGAGTTGGTCGGCGCGGAACTGGCCAATGAGGCCGATGACGTGCTGCTGATCTCGCGGCGCTCACAGGCGATCCGGTTCACGTGCGATGACGAGCAGTTGCGGCCCATGGGGCGTGTCACATCCGGTGTCACCGGCATGCGTTTCCGGCAGGACGATTCGCTGCTGTCGATGGCTATCATCCCGGCGGGGTTGGATGAGGATGCGACGTTCGTGTTTACCGTGACCGATGGCGGTTACGCGAAGCGCACGCCCGTTTCCGAGTACCGCGTGCAGGGGCGCGGCGGCCTGGGGATCAGGGCGATGAAGCTGAACGACGACCGCGGCGAGCTGGTCGGTGGGCTGGTGGTGCGGTCAACGGACAAGGTGATGGCAATCCGCCTGTCCGGCCAGATCACGCGGAGTTCCATCGTCGAGGTGCCGGTCACCGGTCGCGATACGATGGGCGTCAAGTTTGTGGCCGTCCGGGACGACGACAAAGTGATCACCATCGCCCTTAACCCCGAAACTGATGATGATGACACGCCAGATACAACCATCATCGCTCCCGATTTGGTATCGGAAGGTAGTGGGGAATTGCGCTAATGAGCCATGTCCGACCAGAATAGAACTTCAAACAGGAAGGTTTTCGATGAGCAGCACTGCGGCAACCACCGGATCGAGTCCTAGGCTCGGCCACCCCAAAGCCGATGGGACCAGCGTGCCACCGTCGCCCTCTGCGCGTCCGCCGGTCGGGCAGGTGTCTAAGGTGCCGATGCCACCGCCCGCCGGGCGTAGCGGTCAATCGGTCCACGCGGCAACCGGCGTAACCCGGCCGCCACAAGGCAATGTGGCGGCGGTCTTGGCCAACGCACCCCAGAAAGCGCCGGGCATCGTCAACCCCGGGCAGCAGCGCCCGGCACCAGCGCAGCAGCGTCCAGCCCCTGCGCAGCAGCGTCCGGCACCGGGGCAGCAGCGCCCAGCGGGGGGCGTCCCCAAGCCCCCAGCCGGTACAGTTCGACCCGCGCCAGCCGGTGTTGCCGGCCAGAGGCCACCGGCGGGCAGCCAGGCCACCAAGCCTGCACCGCACGGCCGGCCGGCCAAGCAATCGAACCGGCGCGCCCATTTGCGCATCACAAGACTCGACCTGTTGTCGATACTGAAAATGGCATTCCTGTTCGCCTTCTGTGTTGGCATTGTGGTCTTTGTGGCGCTGTACGTGCTGTGGGGTTTCCTGCAGCAATCAGGTGTCATCACCAGCGCTCAGAGCCTGCTGAACTCCGTCATGGGCAACCCCAGCTCGTCGACACCGCTGGATCTTGCCCAGTACCTCAGCACGCAGCGCGTGGTTGGGTTCATCACGGCGGTGACCGTGCTGAACGTCTTCGTGCTGACGCTGCTCGGCACCGTGTTCGGCATGCTCTACAACCTGGCGGCGGCGATGTTCGGCGGCCTTGAGGTCACCCTCGAGGTCTGACCTTCCGCGCAGCGGCACGTATGGCACTTGCGGCCGATAGCACCACCGCAATTTGACTACCCCGGTACAATATGGCCAAACGTTATTTCAGACTATGGTCTGATGTGGTGTCGCGTGGATGTCCGGCGCAGTTTGGTGAAGTGGAGGTGTTTGATGCTGCAACAGGAGAAAAAGTACAGCTCAGTGAGTGGAGAGCATGGGGCTCGTCGTACACGTGTGATCGCGCTGTTACGAAAGGCCGACCGGCCGATGCCGGTGGAGACCATCGCCAAGCACATTGGCGTGCACGTGAACACCGCGCGCTTCCATCTTGAGGCGCTGGTTGACGCCGGCCTGGCGACTCGCCAAGCCGAGGTCAGGCCGCAGCCGGGACGTCGCCGGGTGCTTTACACCGGCTCGGACGTGCCCCAGCGACCGGAGCGGGTGGAGGACTACCATCTGCTCGCCACCATCCTGACGGCCGCAATCGCCGCCCACTACCCGGATACCGGTGCCCGGATGTATGAGGTGGGCAAGGAGTGGGGGCACTATCTGACATCCCGGCCGGCGCCCTATGAGGTGGTCGACGAGGCCGATATTGAGAGCCGCATCCTTGATAAGTTCGAGTCCTTGTGGTTCTCGCCGGAGTTCGCCTTGTTGCCAGACCCGCACCTGCGGATACGCAACTGCCCGTTCATGGAGTCAGCTCAGCACGCACCCGAGGTGGTGTGCCAGCTTCATTGCGGCATCATCAATGGCGCGCTCGAAGAGATGGGCAGCAGCCGCCAGATCGTCGAAATGGAAATCAGCAGCGAACCGGACGTCTGTAGTGGCCGGTTGGCCCGCACGGACGCGGCGTCAGTTCGGCGCGTTTCATTGCAGACGCCCAGCTTGGAGGCGCGGTCAGCCCAGATGGGCTAGTAACTCGTTTGGGATGCCACCTCGATTTGAGGTAGATTGGAGCGGCGCACGCACGTTGGCGCGGAATCCCGGGCCTCTAGCTCAGTCGGTTAGAGCGCGTCCCTGATAAGGACGAGGTCACAGGTTCAAGTCCTGTGAGGCCCACCGGTGGGATTCAAAGGAGGGGAATCCGCTGAACAATCTGCACCACTACTCCAAATTCGTTACCTTTTCGCTTGCTCTTATGATTTTCTCAGGGTAGCGTAAATCGAGGTAGACAACAGCCTGCTGGTTCAGAGCAGAGAGAAGGTTGGAGAAAATGAGACCGTCGTTAATGGGGAGATCAAGGCTAGTGGTAGCCACTTTGTGTGGGGTGGTTGTGTTGGGTGGTGGTCTTGCCAGCAGTCTGCCGGCGCAGGCTTACTCCATCACGCCGGTCAGCCCGCCGGTGGCATCGAAGACTGTTGGCGTCACGTCGTGGCTGAACGTGCGGCCTGATCCGTCGACCGCCAAGCCCGACATCGCCCGTCTGGCGAATGGCGCTTCGGTCAACGTGACCGGGTGCGTGTCCAATGGCTGGCTTGAGATCAAGACCGCATCGATTGCCAAGGGTTATGTGACCGCACAGTATGTGAACGTGCCGGTGGTGTCGGTGACGGCGGCGAAGGCGACTGTCACCCTGACAGCGGGTGCCACCGCCACAACGGGGTACTCGATCTTCCCAATGTGTGCCACCAACCTGAAGGTGACTTACGCGTCCAGCAACACCAAGGTGCTGACGGTGGACGCCACGGGCAAGGTGACGGCCATTGCCGCGGGAACGGCGACTGTGACTGTTCAGACAGTGGACGGCGCCAAGAAAGCGACGACGGCATACACGGTAAACGCAGCCGGCCCGGTGAAGGCGACAGGCGTCACGCTGAATAAGACCACTTCCACCCTGGTCATGGGAGATACCGAGAAGCTGACGGCTACCGTCAACCCGTCGGATGCGGCAGTAAAGACGGTCAGCTGGCACTCGACTGATGAAAAAGTGGTGACGGTTGACAAATATGGCACAGTGACGGCAGAGGGAGTGGGCAAGGCCGTCATCATCGTGTTGACAGACGATGGCAACTTCACGGCGGCCTGCGCCTACACGGTGATAGCTGAAGCTGTCAAGGTGACTGGCGTGAAGCTGAGCACCAATGCTGCCTCGTTGACCGTCGGCCAGACCCTGACGTTGACTGCCACTATCACACCATCGGATGCGACGTATAAGACACTAACCTGGGATTCTAGTTATCCAGATGTGGTGAAGGTCGACTCAACAGGCAAGATGACAGCGCTCAAGGCGGGTGGTTCGACAGTGACTGTGACCACAACCAGCGGCGTGACAGATTTGTGCCTTGTTGTGGTAGACGCCCCGAAGCCGAACGTGGTGACCGCCGTTACGGTGTCGCCGTCGACTGTGTCCATCATGGCGGGCAAGAAGGCAACCCTGAAGGCGACTGTTACCCCGCCGACGGCCAACCAGGCAGTCAAGTGGTCTTCGGCCAAGACGACCACCGCGACGGTGACCAGCGCCGGTGTTGTCACTGGAAAGATTTCCGGCCTGGGTAAGTCAAGGTCGGTGGCGATCACCGCGAAGACAGTCTCGGGTGGCCTGACCGCCAAGTCAACCGTGCAGGTTTACACGACGAAGGATGTGCAA
>Ga0123354_10007136_pt1 | contig 16733 bp, 11 predicted proteins | sample TergutLab28metaG_2_FD_97872 | JGI IMG/M metagenome (GOLD analysis project Ga0123354, IMG submission 97872) | Labiotermes labralis P4 segment gut microbial communities from Petit-Saut dam, French Guiana - Lab288 P4 | ecosystem: Host-associated > Arthropoda: Insects > Digestive system > Gut ...
CCCCCCCCCCCCCCCATACTGTGCTAATAAAGACATGGAAATAAGACGCGTAATTATATCAAGTGACCGCTGGGAAAACTACTGACACGTATTTAGAGGCGATTTATAAAACTATTAGTAAATGTGGTGTTCGGGGAGCTGCAATATAATTCTTTCAGTGTGGCTGTTTGTGGTTTCTGAATTCATTGATTTTGTGGACTTTTTCTAGAGTACGTGTGGCAATTTAACACACCACGTTTCGGGCACAAAGTTCGGTCCCCCCCCCCTCATACTTGTTTCTCCCGAAACATAATGATTAATTATTAAACGCGGAATATGGTCAAATTAGTAAATAACAGTGTTTTAGAACAATGTCAGTAATTGGTATGTAGTAATATTTATTTTTTTAAGATTGATAATATTGCTTTGAAAGGGTGGAAGACTTCATGTATTTGGGAACAACCGCAACAGATCAAAATTCTATTCAGGAAGAAATTAAGAGCAGACTGAAGTCAGGGAATGCTTGCTATCATTCGGTGCAGAATCTTTTGTCTTCCAGTTTTTGATATCCACAAATTTAAAGATTAAGATATACAGAAATATAATTTCGTCTTTTGTTTTGTATGGGTGTGAAACTTGGTCGCTCACATTAAGGGGCGAACGTAGGCTAAGGGTATATGAGATCAGGGTGCTAAGGGGAATATTTGGGTCTAAGAGGGAGAGGTAACAGGGGATTGGAGAAAACTACATAATGAGGAGCTTAATGATCTGTACTGCTCACCAAATATTGTCCGGGCGATCAAATCGAGAAGGTTGAGATGATTGGGGAATGTAGCAAGTATGGGGGAAAGGAGAGGAGTATACAGGGGTTTGGTGGGGAAACCTGAGGGAAATGGAAGACCCAGGCGTAGATCGGAAGATAACATTAAGATGAATCTTCAGGAAGTAGGATGTGGGGGGCACGGACTGGATTGATCTGGCTAGGGATAGAAACAGGTAGCGGGCACCTTTAAACGCGGTAATGAACCTTCAGGTTCCATAAAATACAGGGAATTTCTTGACAAGCTGTAAACCGGTTAGCTTCTCAAGAAGGGCTCTGCTCCATGGAGTGAGTAAGTAAGTAAGTAGTTGTTTTGGAATAAGCAATCCTAAAGAGGGGGATCGAACTGTCCCCGAAAATTCGTGTGCCAGATTGTAATACGTACGACAGAAAGTGTCCATGGAACGAACACGGAGCATCGCGGTATGTTTTGCGATGCTGCCGTAGTTTCTGGTTCTGTATCACCTGTGATGTGATGGTGACTGAAGTGGACACGATTTGCAAGAGTGTTGTGGTTTAATCGAGGCAGAATCCTGACAGTCGACGTATGACGGAACTGTTCTGTGGTGCAGCAGGTGTGTCACAGGACGTGGCCAAGCGGACTGAACAGGTTCAGTCCATCACTTGTGACATGGCAGCGGTAGTTAATAAAACCCCACTAAGCGTCGTATGGTGCAGCAGCATCGATATAGACTTGTAAATGGGAGGTGCTGGGTTCGACTCCCAGATAGAACACCGACATTTTCGTGGTCTCCGTCAGTCTTTCCAAGTATTTACTTGGATAGTACTTCGAGTCAGCCCACGACCTATAATTTAAAAGGCGCTCTTTCCCGTGCACTCTACCATTCGACGATGTACGGTCTCAGATACAGACAGCGTCGTATAGTGAACCACAAGTTAACGTATACCGATTAGACACTGTTCGTCTGCCGTTGACAGCATTATAACTTTTTTGACGTCATGGTTTATTTCTCTCCCACACATTATGTTAACAATTAATCGTATAGTTGTGGGCCGGGATAGCTCAGTCGGTTCAGCATCTCGCTACAGGCTGGACAGACCGAGGATCGAATCCCGGTGGGGGTGATATTTTACCTACCCCTCCACACCTGCCTGGGGCCCACCCAACATTCTGTACAATGGGCACCGGGTTATTCACGGGAGTTAAGCGGCTGGGGCGCGGCGTTGACCACCCACCCCAATCTAGCGTTGAAGTTAAAGAAAGAGTAGAACTATACTTCTATTCCTCCTCTGATGTTTCATGGCCTGTTCTAAGGTACACTGCTAATTATATAGTCACAGTTTTGGAGAACTTTGTGCATACATTCTGATGCGTTATGTGTCCTAGCAACGTGGCTACAAGCATGTAACCATTTAAAACACAGTGGTAACGATATGTACCATTTGCTTTGACAGTTAACAAGATAGGCAATATACGTACGATGTTGCACTGTGACGCGTCCGCGTAATGTTACCTCCTCGGTTATCCTAACAGCCTAATACAATTTCACACGAAGTGAGAACTTTTGACGATTCAGTGTCCCCGGCAACAATGAAACGTACTTAACATCTTCATGTAAAGTGCCCTATATTTTTGCTCCATTTCGGAGTTTCGCGACAGATTTTCTTTGAAGCCCCCAATATTAAGTGTAACGGAAATCCGTCCAGTGAGATCCACGTTGGTACCTGCGGCCAGACGGACATGAAACCATTTGGCGCTTTTCGCGACCGCCAGACCTAATCAGAGCACTGTCTGTATTTATCCTGGTTCCCTTATGCAGGTGGCACTTACTTATGCGTTTGAATGCCGTTTAAGGAGGAGAGGAATGCATTCAGTTACAAAGTTCACTCGTTATGCTACAAGGGGTAACTACCCTCTTGGGTATGTGCAGCCACACGTGCAAGGTCGCGTCCAGACTTTATCACTGCCTCGCAATTTGCAGTGGAATGTAACACGGAGGATTGGCAGGTCTGCGCGCATTCGTTCCGTTCGGTTTGCTGCGCGCGCATCTAAGTTTGTTAACGTTAAACGCCGCTAGAGGAAGTTCGGACGCGTTTCTGTGTTCGGAACGCTATTCGCGTCACGTCTGTGGTTTACCAGCTGTTCGCCAGCGCAGTGTGCACTCCGTTTGCCAACTAGTGCGCCGTCATGTCTGAGCCCATCCTCGAGGCGAGCAGAACCAATCGGGTTTACATTACGCTGTTCATGACGGCAAAAGGCTCAATTCTGGACTGTATTAGTACTGTCTTGAGAACCTGTGTTATATGCAAACAATATTTGAAGCGAGGGCTGCTGTGTGCAGGATTAATAATATCCTAGAATTTACTGTAATAGTGCCAACAGAAAATCGTATTTTGAATGTATTCAGAATTTTTTTCCTACTAGTACCTCCGTGGTTTTCCTGCAATATCGCTCACTGAATGAACCGGAACTCGGCGCAAACTTACTCCTTGCACCAGTGCATTTATCACACAGGTCACTCACGAAGAGTCGAGCGAGCATGCGCGAGGATATACGTAGTACGCAAGAAACAGAAACTGATTTCTAGAACGTTTGCAACAAATCCCAGAATTACACACCTGAAAATAAATTATTTATTCAAGATAAATGCGAATGTTTGGTATTTTACGCAGAGTTGAATGGTAGTTTCTTCTTTAAGGCAGATATGTATATAAAAGATATATACATATCCTAAATAAACGTATATTTAAGATATATACATGTCTTAAATATATATAAATTCAATGACACCGGGTATAGTACCAGAAAAAGTGGCTACAACATGTACATAGGATGGACAGACAGACTGCCAAAACAAGCACTACAATATAAACCAAAAGGGCGAAGGAACATAGGACGACCGAGGAAGAGATGGAGGGACCAACTACATCTTGAGGATCAAGGAACAGGAAACACGCCTAACCCTTCAGGAACATGACGATGATGACACCGGGTGTACACACTAACACATCACCACTTACTTTAACTAGATTTTTCACAAGAATTTTAACACATAATTTAATAATGTAATGAGTATGTAAACTGAGATCACAGTAGCCACAGACAGCAACGTATACTACATTTAAGTGTTTTACATTTACTTTAGCCTGAAGATGACCCACGTGGCCCGAAAATGTTGCTTTAATAAACACCAAAGCTTAGTTGTTTTGGGGGTTATAATTAATACAGTTATCGTGGGAGTTTCTTGCCGACGTTTTGGTGCGATCTGTCGGTCATAGCTTCAGTGGATAAGATGTCCAAAAAAAATTCTTCCTGCACTGCTTAACCATTGCCGATAAGTTGTCCCCAAACGTCGGTAAGAAATCACCTTACTACGCTGCGTAAAATCCCAAAGATCTCACATACACCTCGGCGGAAGCCTGAACGTAGACTTGTTTATTCAGCTTAGGAAATCAGGATTTTTTTTAATCCTGTATTAATGACGTTATTTTATAATTAATCTGTGACATCTGGTGGAACAACTTGCCGAATATTGTAGACAACTGTTGCGAAGTGTGGGCCGGGATAGCTCAGTCGGTACAGCGACTTGCTACGGGCTGGACGGTCGAAGCCTGGGGGGGGCAGACTTTCCGTACCCTTCCAGACCGGCCCTGGGGCGCACCCTCCCTCCTATAATGGGTACCAGATCTTACCAGGGGGTAAAACGGCCGGGGTGTGGCGTTAACCATCCACCCCCGTACAGCGCCGAGATTAAAGAAAGTGTAGAGTTATATCTCTACTCCCCATTTGGGTCTTCGTGGCCTGTTCTAAGTTGAACTTTACCTTGTAGCTGCGAAGTACGTGCAGAGAATGGTGGTTCTATACAGAAACGCATGAAAGAGCGTAGTTAGTGACTAATCAGGTGGGCAGGAGAAGGATATAACTGTAGTGAAGAATAAAGGTATACACAACATGGATACCAACAGTGACTCAGCTGAGGCGTTTCTAATTATCGTGTGGGATATGCTGGCTTGTAATGGAGACTATTCTGCTGGGACTCTCGCTGGTGAAATACGCACACAGACACACACAGGCACGCACGCCAGCGTGTCCGTATTGGGGCTGAACTGAATAGTGTTCTCATACATCATCCGTGCAATTGTGCTATTGGCAGTATACAGATAAGATTTGTTCAAGCTTATTGTGCTGGAATGTTTTAGTGCGACGGTTATTTCAAAATGCTTCGGCCGATAATCGTAGCCATCTTCAGGGAATAATTATATGCAGAATCTCACATTACTTGCATTTACTAGCTTCATATTAAAAGAAAACTATTATCTCGTTTTAAATATCTGTTCTCACACCGACTTCCCAGAGTTTCTACTTGTTTGGAAAGAAGATGTTTGTGAGCAAATAATTTGTATTAATTGAGCTCTGTATATTTATTTTAGCACGCAGCGGCTTAGTTGGTTGAGGCACTGAACTACAAGCCGGAAGGTCGCGGGTTCGTTTCGCGATGGGGTCATTGAGATTTTTCATTGACTTAATCCTTCTGGCCGCAAAATGGCCCTGGGGTCGACTCAGACCCTAACAGAAATGAGTACCAGTAATATTTCCTTAGGGTGAAAGGCGACCAGTGCTTAGGGCTGACAACCTCACAACCTTAATGTGCCGAATGCCTAAATATTCTGGGAACCTCAACTTCCTGAGCCCTAAGGGCCTGTCCAGGCACGTAATGGGATAGCTTTACCTTTACCTTTACTTTTAATTTTATATTTTATAATATCTGTTTGATCACTGAGCCCGTTTTACTCAGGCGTTCCGCAAGCACCAAGCTAACCTCTCACGAGAGTCACCACCGGGTCCCACATCTGAGTTTAGTTTTCCTTGTGCACGTACTGTTGCCGGAGTTACAGAGCACTAGAATCGCATCGTGTTGTGCGCGAGCCATAATATTTGCTTGGCTGTAGACTCGGTATAGCGACTCGCTACGGGCTGGACGGTCCGGGGATCCCGGTGGTGGCGAGATTTTCCGTACCGTCCGTACCGGCCCCGAGGCCCCATCCAACCTCCTGTACAATGGGCACCGGCTCTTTTCCGGGGCGTAAAGCAGCAGAGGCGTGGCTTTGACCTACTACCCCATTTAGCGCCGAGGTCAAAGAAAGAATAAAGCTCTACTTCTACTCCCCCTCTGGGTCTTCGTGGCCTGTTATTTGGGTAAAATTTACCTTTTACCTTGTCACCTTGGCTTTAGGCCACCAGTGCTATTTGTGGCGTGACGCACAGGGTTAACTCCTGGTAGCCAACGTGGAAAATTTTATACATGATTGCTCACTGCATACGAAGATACTGTAATTTACTGTGGAAAGTTCATTTTACCGTTACCTCAGACAACGTTATACATTCTTAATTGTTCAGTACATGATCTTTGTGTGTACTTCCTGATAGGGTTACGTTTATCGTCGGAATATGTTGCAAATTACTTTTGTACTGGCGTATACCAGTAAAATAATTTGCAATAACTACTGCACAGTGGCGCTCACTTCAGATTCTGTTCCATCACTCCTAAGATAATTTTTATACGGCATAGCCATCTGAATGGGTGCTCAGCTTCTTGCTGTTATTAGTTTATGCACTTCATTACGTCAGGTTTAAATTATTTGGTCTCAAATTTCAAGATTAACCGGTTAATTCTGTTTAGGGTAATAACCACCGTGCATGAAAAAAAAGCTTGTACCAACACACAAAATGTGCCCAAAACTTGGGGTTTCAGTGTGTTAAAGCTTTTTCTTCTTCCTCATTTTGTGTTGTTAGAATTGTTATAAGCTTGACAGTGACTTTCATATAGGTGGACACGTGTAACTGTTTTAGACACATGAACTATATTTTATAAATATAATTTTGTTTTGAATGCTAACATTTTGTGCATTATATTAAAGCAGTTGATACGCGTAATTACCTCCCTGATTCCAATGCTTTGATCGATCACTTTAGATTCTCAAGTGAAAAGTAGCACGATTTAATTTTATTTATATTTTGCAAACAAAATGTAACGCAAATTGAATACATCTTTTTTTTTTTAATTTTTTTAAATTTTATATATATATAGGGAGAGTTTTAGAGGTCAAGTTGCTAAAGGAAATGCCGTAGGCAAATTATCACTCTGACGTTTGTAATGACAAGTGCGTGTTGAATAATTGCTTCTGCCCACAGCTTTTACAAAATCAGAGGTTATATTTAGCGGAAGAGGGCGTGTAGGAGCTAAAATATTGTAAATATATACAGTTTTGAATGTAAATGTAAATGTAAAAACACTGAAGCCACAAATCAGGACTTCCGCGATCGTAAATACAGTTGAGTCACATTTTATCAGGGCGTTGTAATTCTGCACTGAGAGTGATGACGAGGCATGGCAGCTGCTTGTGTCCTATCCTCCTGTGTGGACGAGAAAAACATCATGTTTCCTTCAACACTATCAACCATCTAAGACACAGCTGCAATCATATTTAATGTTTTGCTGTAAGACCGAAGGCTGCATTTCCTGTGATTTCCAGCATAAACAGGAATTACACTATAACTTCATTCATACGGATGCTGGTTATCCAGATCGCCAATAATCCATTTCGACTTGGTCCTTCGGGTAAAAATTGTCTTACTGCAATTTTACTACATCTTTTTGTGCCTTAAAGTTTTTCCCCCCAATTGTCAAACACATTCTTATAATAAATCCACCTAGATGCACTAATTTCTCAAATTTATTTTTGGAGTAAAATTCTACATGTTTCGGACAGTTGCCCTGTCCATCATCAGGAGTTTTTCACTGTACACACAACAATGGTGTATGTCATACAGGTTTGCTGACAGCTTGCGAGCAGGATCAGGATGGAACTGCAGTGCCGTCCTGATCCTGTTCGCAAGCTCTCAGCAAACCTGTATGACATATAACATTGCTGTGTGTACAGTGAAAAACTCCTGATGATGGACAGAGCAAATACCCGAAACATGTACAGTTTTACTCCAAAAATAAATTTGAGAAATTAGTGCATCTATTTGCTTTTATTATAAGAATTTATCACAATGCACGGTCACCCGAACGTCAATTTTTTTCAAATGCCTGTAAGAAATTATGTATTAATGTTTTATCGATACGTACATAAATATGTAGAATAAAACAGCCGTTTGTATAAATTTTTTCCCCACTTCAGACTCCACATGTAGCTTATTTTCAAGAAAAAATCCAATTATCGGGATTTTTTGCTTATCCGGATGACTCGCCGTCCCAATTAATCCAGAGGAGACTGCATAACGTGGAGCTAAATGATTTGTACTCCTCACCCAATATTGTGCGGGTGATAAAATCGAGAAGAATGAGATGGGTTGGGCATGTGGCACGTATGGGTGAGGAGAGGGGGTGTATAGGGTCTTAGTGGGGAAACCGGAGGGAAAGAAACCACTGGGGAGACTTAGGCATAGATGGGTGGATAATATTAGGATTGATCTCCAGGAGGTGGGATGTGGTTATATGGACTGTATTGGGCGGGCCCAGGATAGGGACAGTTGGCGGACGCTTGTGTGTGCGGTAATGAACCTTCGGGTTCCGTGAAATGCGGGGAATTTCTCGACTAGCTACAAACCAGTTAACTTCTCAAGAAGGACTCTACACCATGGAGTAAGTAACTAAGTAAGTAAGTAATCAACTGCACGCGGTGTTTTTATTGTCTGTGGTGCAACAGCACTTAGTGGCCCAGGACTGCCGCATTATTGAGGCTTTGCGGCCACACCCGGCAGGACTCCTCTGGACGAGTGATCAGCCCGTCGCAGAAACATTTTCCTGAAAACAAACAAAATTCGCAACAGACAGACATCCATGCCCTCGGCGGTATTCGAACCCACAATCCCAGCAATCGAGCGGCCGCAAACGGACTCCTTAGACTGCGAAGTCACAAGGATCTGCGCACGGGTTATGTGCCACGTTAAATTATTTAGGCAGTTTGTCTTTGTAAACTGTAACACTGGGTGTCTTCTGTGAAGGAAGACCCAAGAAACTTCGCTGTTTTGGGATTTTACACAGCATAGAATGGTAATTTCTAATGGAAATTCTTGGACTGCTTGACCCTTGAAGTTTGGACGGATAGTTTGTCCTGAAACGTCGGTAAGAAACCACCGTTCTGTGCTGCATAACATTTCAAAAAGCGCAGGCCTCATTTACACCGCCGCTTAAGTGTGAATTCACGCAAGGAGAACACAAACTTTCGAATGTTATTTTTGTGGACTTCAGAATTTCCAAGACTTGTTATTGCGAGTAGGCGCGTTTGAGGCACATCTGTGTTTTTCATGAATCACCTCTTCCAGTAAATATTTTTTTTCTAGAAATCGCACGTAGCGGTCGCAGTGGGCATGTCACGTTATTGCTTCGAACATCAAAACAGCCAACATGTGGATATCTGATGTGCGTCTCTTCTTGTTTGACGGCTCACGACAAACAACAATCCATTTTGTCGTGCTGCTTCTTTACTTTTTAAAAATGCAATCTTCATTTTTAGAGGAGAATCATTCAGTCGCTGTGTTTGAACTGCAGTCTCCTACCCAAAAGCGAAATTACAACTTTACATTCCTACTTTATGTATGAGATGGACAGGGCATGTAGCACGATTGGGGGACGGGAGAGGCGTATACAGGTTTTTGGTGAGGAAACCGGAAGGAAAGAGAACACCTGGGAGACCCAGGCGTAGTTGGGACGAAAATATTAAGATCGATATTCAGGAGGTGTGATGTGGGGGTATGGACTGGATCCAGCTGGCTCAGGATAGGGACAGGCGGCGGGAACTTGTGAATGTGGTAATAAACCTTCGGGTTCCATAAAATGCGGTGAATTTCTTGACTAGCTGAGAACCGGTTAGCTTCTGAAGAAGCATTCTGCTCCATGAAGTGAGTAAGTCACTAAGTAAAGTGTGATCCCCCTAGCAGGGGAGAACACAGATGAAGAATGAAGGTTGGTGTCTTCCGGGAAGTGAGGTCGTGTAGTTTGGTAACAATTTACTAAAATTTCGGAGAAACGGAATGCTTCAATACGCAGGCAGAACACATCAAGCCCGGGCGGAGGGTCTCAAGAACTGGTCAGCATGATTTTCCCGCCTGCTCGGAAGATGGAGGCGGTCATTCCTCCGTAACGCCGATAAATTTCTACCAGATTACACGATGTGATATCCCAGACGGCGAAAGTATTTGTAATCCATATTCTTAGACGGTACATTTTAAACACTTTGGGGGTGCTGAGGAAGAGGACGTTAAGGATATTTGTAATCAAGGGCAGACTAAGGGACAGGATGGTAGAGAAAATTACATGATGAGAAGCTTTGTGATCCGTGCTGCTCTTCAAGTTTTATTAAAAGGTAAAGCAATCCCTGTACGGCCCTGGGCAATCCCTGAGATTTCCAGGAGTTTGAAGCTCCCAGATTTCGAGATAGTCGACAAATGATGGTGGTAAGGTTGTCAGTCCAACGCACCGACCGCCTTTACTCCCAGGAAATATTCTTGGTACTCATTTATGTTAGAGGCTGCGTCAAACCCAGGGCCATAGTGCGGCCGGAAGGATTATGTCAAAGAAAAATTCCATTAACTCCATCGGGAATCGAACCCGCAAACTTTCGGTCTGTAGCGCAGTGCTTCAACCAACTGCGCCACCGTGTGCCTTCTCAAATGTTATTAGGTCCGTCACATCTATGACAAAAGATGGGTGGGGAAAGCAGAATGCACGATGTTAATGAGATATATTCAGAGAATTATATGAAGGCCCTGAATGTAAGAATCCACTTTGGTATCTAGTCGAAACTCGTGTGATGATATTAAAAAGAAATATTTTAACGAAGTAATGTTTAACTGGTTTATGATACGGTTGAGTGGAACGCTTACATGATCACTGTAACGAGTTTTCGAATTCGGTAATGCGTGGGCGATTTCTTGGCCAGCCAGGAAGGCTGTGCAGCTGTGCCACAACGTGGAGGACATAATGACAGCTGGATACATCGGCCTTGCTGTCACAGGCGGTCTGATGGCATTGGTGTCTCCAAACCACTCGCCATACGGCTTCACACCCTTTTGTTTTATTAAGTTCGGGGAATCAGGCCCATTTGTGGACACACATGGTAGGTGAGCTTGTAATTTTGGGCTCTGGGTGGAACCCCGCTCAGACACACCAAACCTCAAGGCTTTACCGTCGCCTCCCAGTATTCTGCCAGTGGTGGTCACATGGCGAGAGCCACAGCCTGTTAACAGTGCCACTTGTTACAGCTGATAGCGAGTTTAGCAAAGTGCGCGTTTAGTGGATAGAAAGAAGCACCGCACTGCAGTAACGAGTTCTCTGGTCATAGGTGATAAATGCTAAGTAAAGTTAAAGGTAAATTTCACCCCAGAGCAGGCCAGGAAGGCCCAGAGGGAGAGTAGACGTATAGCTCTACTCTTTCTTTAACCTCGGTACCAGATGGGGATAGGTGGTCAACGCCACACTCCGGTCGCTTTACCCCCCGGGGAAAGACCCGGTACCCACTGTTTAGGAGGCTGGGTGGGCCCCAGGGACGGTCTGGACGGATTCGGAAAATCTCGCCCCCACCGGGATTCGATCCCCGGACCTTCCAGCCCGTAGCGAGTCGCTACACCAACTGGACTATCCCGGCTCCCGATAAATGCTAAGTACAGAAATTATAATAGTAAAAATAATAAAACCAGTACTAATTGGAGCAACCGATTTGTAGTAACAAACGTTTTAAGGAAACATTTGGAAACCATACCGGGAAAACATTCAATATACTCACTACAAACGACAGCTTTACGTATTTGAAACATCACACATAATACGGAAAGTACTGCAGCTTGAAACTTGAATCCTGAGTGATGGGGATCGCCTTTGGTTCAGGAGAAGCAACGGGAAGGACAGGCTTTTGACACGAGACAACAACAACAACAACAATAATAATAATAACAATAATCAGTATAGCAATATCAGATGATTCAAATGTTAATACAAAAGAAACTGAAAAACTAAGCAAGTAAAAAGATCTGGCAATCGAAATCAACGGGATGTGGAAAGTGAGGTCAAAAATTGTGCCAGCTATAATTGGAGCATTAGGAACAATTAAGAACGGATTAGATCAGAACCTTCTGTTGCTTCCAGGTCACCAGTCAGCCACAGAGCTACAGTAGACACACTAATGAGCACTGCACACAACTTTTGTGAAGTGCTGGGGTATTGCTTTGATCTGTTGTTGAGATCTGGACTTGCCAGAAGGCTGCCACCTGGTAACTAACAGGCGAGAATAAATTTAACATAAAATAATAATAATAATAATAATAATGAACATAACTAAGATTAAGAAGCAACCAACAACTGCACTGGCCGATAGACTGTATAAAATATTAAAACTTATTTAAAAATCAAATTACGTATGAAGCCAATCGAAACACACATTGTTCCCTCATTAACGTTTTCATTTGGCAGTCTGTCATGTTCTCAGACAGACCTCTAGAGTCTACAAAGAATTATAGGAACTAAAATGACAGAAGTCTTCATGTGCCACAAGAACTCTATTTCTGAAAGATTCTTTCTACCGAAAAACGAAGGCGGTATACGAATTACCGACATACGCAACCTCCACAACAGCCAAGTCAAATAATTAAGTACTTCCACAATAAGAAAAGTACTTCCCACCCATGTTAATTACACACTTCTTAACTTACTTGATCCTCTACCAGAACAAATGAAACATCAGAACGAGTCAAAAAGAGCGACAATGTGAAAGAGCAAAACCAATAAGCGGAAGAGAAACCTGTGACCTTGAAACACCAAATGTCGATAAATTAGCATCTAAAGCAAGGCTAAAGATTGGCGAAATCTTCTCCGAAACAACTGGATTTCTGATAGCCATCCAGGATCAGGTTATTGGACACAATAATCTTCTTTTTCTTCCTGTGGCGCTGCGGCCCAACGCGGGCCATGGCCTTCTCATTCTTCAGGTTTCTAGATCACACACAACAACGCATCACAGTCGATAGGACTTCTCTGGACGAGTGATCAGCCCGTCGCAGAGACTTCTACTTGACAACACACAACACTCAACGCACACGGACATCCATGTCCCCTGAGGAATTCAAACCCACAATCCCAGCAAGTGAGCGGCCGTAGACTCACGCCTTAGACCGCGCGGCCACTGAGATCTGCACACAACAATCATACGCAGCGTATTTTGAAACATCCAAACACTACTAATGATATATGTTAAAAATACCATGAGAAATCAGAAACCATTCAACATCCAACCGGTACTTATCGTTCACTAGCTCAAGACGAAGACACCCGTAGTCACAATCACGTGGTCAACATTTTGTGCAAGAATTGGCTGTCAAATGTGGACTGTCAAAGGGACCACCAACGTATTATAAGAGCCGCAGTCCGTTTCGGAGAGTTTCAGCTATAAGCTATATCATTACGGTCCATAATAGCTGATTGAACTGCCCATGACAATAGATCCGTCATAGTTGTGCTTGATAAAACCATCAAAGAAGAATCTTTATTGGATTGTAGCAACTCCTGAAAATCAGAATCTTCACAGTACCCTCACCAAGGAACTTCAGAAGTATGCATACTTGAAAGAAGAGCTTATAAGAATATAGCAACTGAAAATGGCCCATAAAACACCACCAGTACTATCCACATTGTGTATTATTCACAAACAGGTTACGCGAAAATCTAAAACTGCTCAATCTCCGCCCTGCTATATATTTTCTAATGTGTAAATCAGTAATACTTAATATATGTTGTACAATCAGAAATTTTTTGGCAGAACGGTGAAAAAAAGTGTTTGGTCAGTGAGATCCGTAGCTACTATTTTGAGAACCGGCTGAACTACTGTGAAGCAAGGAAAGTGGATGATGATGATGATAACTGATAGGTATTATGTGTAGCAAGAATAAGGAGAGGAGGAATGCATAACATTGCAAAATGTAGTCAGCATCCTTGGGAATGGGGAACCTCTTGGGAAAACAGGCCATATTACCTTCATGGCTTTCAATTAAAACGAAGTGTAGGTATGTCTAATCGCCCATGCTACATGTTGCGCCCATCCGAAGCCTAATTTGATCACCCTGTCAACATTTATTCAGGGCATAACTAACGGCGCTGCAACCTGTGCTTTCTTTAGGGTCAATACGCGATTACTTTCTCCCCATTTCTTTCCATTATCAGTCCGTGGTTATCTTTCGTTCGACGTGGTACGGCCGGAGTTCACTGCGACAGGTTCATGGCGATATTTATTGTGTCAACAGGTAGGTAAGTGTTACTTTTGATCGTGCCTGATATCGCCCTACAGCTGACGGTAAGAATATCTTTTGTCACTTGCCCATCAGTGCTCATCACAGATTAAGGCCTTGTCTTCGAACGTAGTTCACATTTTTTTTCCTGTGGCTTTTCGACCCGATTCAGGGTCATGGCGTCCCCTTACGTGGCTTCGCGATCACACTCAGATACACCACATTCGGTGGGACTCCTCTGGACGAATGATCAGCTCGTCGTGGAGACCTCTGCCTGACAACATTCACAACAGATAGACATGCATGTCCCCGGCAGGATTCGAACCCGCAATCCCAGCGAGCGAGCGGTCGAAGACCCACACCTTAGACCGCGCGGTCGCACACAGTTTACACGTGACATGATATTCGGGTGGTAACTGCAGTCAGCTGACATCTCAGATGATATTCTCCTGACATCTCAGATGATATTCTCCATTATAAAAGACACTTGGTTAATCTTTGAAGAGGAAATCGCGTTATGTTACGTAACTATATACGCTGTAACAAATAGGGTCAAACAGAACATTTTACTGTAAACAAAATCTTAATTAGTGTCTTGGAACAAAGCAAACTTAACATGTTTACTTACCGTCTGAAACGTAATGAATATTTAGAGATTATACGATACTCCAATTTGATTAAATCTTAAGCCTTTTTACATGTACAGAGGGAGCCAAAAAAAACGTATACACATTGTAAGAAAGGAAAAAACTGTATTAAAATTGCAATACTCAATTTATACCGATAACAAAAGATGCATACAAGTCATGTTTCAGCGAACATCCTACTACACATTGCTACCGTAATTCAATTCAACTTCGAAAAGTAATATATAGATAACATCTCTTAAAATGTGTATACATTTTTTGGCACCCCTGTGTATGTATGTGTGTATATATATATATATATATATGTGTGTGTGTGTGTGTGTGTGTTTGAACAATTTTAGGGTTTAATATTTATTAACAGTACTACTTCAGGAAGTACTGAATAAGTGTTACGTAATATATAAAGTGCCTGTCTTGTTTTAATATTACCTTCCTTTACATTTTTTAAATCAGTTTCGCCTGAAGATTGGGGCACGCGGTGGCGCAGTTGGTTGAGAAACTGCGCTACAAGTCGGAAGGTTGCGGGTTCGATTACCAATGGTCTCATTGGAGTTTTTCATTGACTTCATCCTTCCGACCGCACTATGACCCCTGGGGTCGACCCAGAATCTAACAGAAATAAATACCAGCAATATTTCCTGGGGGTAAAGGCGACCGTTGAGTAAGGCTAACAAACTTACCAGATTCATGTTTAAAAATTAAAATAATTAGACAGTAAATAATAAAGTGACAGCCAGATGTAGATTAATCATGTATTGCTACCCGGCATCTCTTTGAATATTTATGTGATTTTCACGTGCGTAGATAAAGATAATCCGTCAGTAATGTCACGTTAAAACCAGATGGTTTTCCTTTCTCGGTCCCCAAGTGTGCTGTGATAACAGAAGTAGGCCTATGCCGTCGGTCACAGAAAATAGCAACTGGCACAGCTGGCTTGTCGCCATATTAGATCACGCGACTGCGTGAACCAAGACTGGTTTGGATTCATGTCTGTAACTACTGTGTTTTGTTTCTCGACACTACGAAAATATATTTGCTGAGACATTTCAGTAAATATAATACCATATTTAAAAAAAATGGCGACTGGTGATGGAACGATATCCGCGTAACATCCTGGAAAATTATAGTCTATAGATGGCAGAAAGTTTGGATGTGAAGATCAGATGTTAAAACTACTGATCTGAGAAGCTTATTCTCGAACTTGTGGACTTAGCCCCTAAACCTTTTTCTGAACCTTTCCACCTTTGCTTTGGCCTACCGACAGCACTTTTTCCGCCTAGCCTGTGATTTATTTGTCATCGTCGCCCTGCTTAAATTCTTTCTTATATGAAAGGAATAAGCGCGTTAAGAACTGTATCTAAAAAAAGTTTTATATTAGTTTCTTCTTTGGAGGCCAAAACTTTACCCGAAAGAGTGGCTTTTGCATCTTGACAGCCAAAAATAAAATTAGTGTCTGAATATCTATTGTTTTATTTGCCCCCCGAGTGAATTAATGTTCCTGAAATACAAAATAGCATTTTTAAATACTTACAAATAGCCATGTTTTAGGCGCTGTCTTCATGTGAAGAAGTGCAAGTACAAGTACAGTTGTTTATTACATAATTATTTACAAAATCTGTCTATTTCAAGTGTTTATTTTTAATTTCCGAGCATCACAACTGTAGAGATTTTATATATTTGATTTTCATTCAACATTGCTACGTGTTTCGGCTGTCTGTTTCAGCGGCCTTCAGGTAGGAATAGCTGTTCACAAAGAGAATCAAAGGTGAGAGACCTTTCCGCACGAAGAGTAGGTGTAAGATTATCGTAAAACTTATAATAATTAATTTTCTTATCATTGCACCGTGCATTCTAAAATCTATGTAGTTCACAGAACAACAAATGCACTATTTATTAAACTTGGAAAAGTTTTAAAATTTAAATTAAAATACACATTAATATCGCTCCTACACGTTCCGGTCTATGACCATCAGCAGGGAGCTTGTACTGCATCTGGCTAAAGTCATACTCACGTTAAAACACTTGGTAAAATTACGTCGTTACG
>Ga0123354_10007137_pt1 | contig 16732 bp, 13 predicted proteins | sample TergutLab28metaG_2_FD_97872 | JGI IMG/M metagenome (GOLD analysis project Ga0123354, IMG submission 97872) | Labiotermes labralis P4 segment gut microbial communities from Petit-Saut dam, French Guiana - Lab288 P4 | ecosystem: Host-associated > Arthropoda: Insects > Digestive system > Gut ...
CAAAACACATAAATACAGTGTGTGGGCAGAACGTGGAATTGGTGAATGTTAAACTGGCGGTACATATAGTGACCACTGTGCAGTAAATACAGTGACTACTGAGCGGTACATATAGTGACTACTGTGCCGTACATATAGTGACCACTGTGCGGTACATATAGTGACCACTGTGCAGTACATACAGTGACTACTGAGCGGTACATATAGTGCCTACTGTGCGGTACATATAGTGACCACTGTGCGGTACATATAGTGACCACTGTGCAGTACATACAGAGACTACTGAGCGGTACATATAGTGACTACTGTGCGGTACATATAGTGACCACTGTGCGGTACATACAGTGACCACTGTGCGGTGCATATAGTGACCACTGTGCGGTACATACAGTGACCGCTGTGCGGTGCATATAGTGACCACTGTGCGGTACATACAGTGACCGCTGTGCGGTGCATATAGTGACCACTGGGCAACAAAGGGTTAGATTAAAACTGTTTTTGTAAGCATATTTGTGCAGGTTACGGACAGTTTAACACAATAACAGGAATTATGCAGCACGCAGATGATAATAAATAATTCAGTGTCCTGTCCTGTCCTGTCCTGTCCGCATCCTTACGAGGCCTTGTCCTTGTAGGGTCCTTCCCCCCCCACTCTCCCGGAGTGCGGGTTTCGAAGCAGTTGTTTTCCCGCATTTCTTGTTTCAGCCACAAATGACCCCCACACACACGCGCGCGACTCTCAGAACTTTTAACACTGCCCCTTATTCGTTATAATTCGAAGCTGCTTCATTGTAACGAGTAAATGTGAATTTGTTTTGGCGCGTGGGATGAAGTTATTTGGGGGACGGAGGTTGCAGATCCATGTTTTTAACCTCAGTGCTGGACGGCGAGCGCTCAGCATTGCGCGTCGGTCACCCCAATTCCCGGCACCATTGAGTAAGAGTATAAATGGGCCCCATATCTTGCCCATCCCGGGATTCGAGCCACGATTCCTCGTACTTCCAGGCTGTAGCCTTGTCACTATACCAACTGAGCTATCTTGGTTCACGCTTCGTGGAAAATTAGTTTTTTAACATCGAGTGTAGAATTTCAACGTGTTGGCGCAGACGTCGCCGTGTTTTGTAGGAAGGGGACAACACACACAACATTGTGCAGGAGAAGAAAAACACATTTTCCGGAAACTTCCCTGAACTTATAGTACCATTTTGACAGCTCAAATAGTCCATTGGCAATGTAGGGGAAAGTTGATTGGCGATCTGTTGGTTGCTTCTCCTGTACAGTTGATGTTATGTGGGTTGTCTTTTTGTTTTTACGAAATAGAGGCGACGCTTATGTGATTTTGTGTTTCTGGGTTTGTTTTAGATTTAATATTATCAGAGGGAGTGGCCATGTTACTGCCCGGATAATGAGGTTTGCGGCAGTGTAATGTAGCTGACGGTGCACGTGCTGAACATGTTTTGTGTGAAGTGTAACAGAACTGGCCAGCACCAGTTGTTACGGCCAGCAGAGTCGTTATCAGGGCATAAAGTGACGACTGTGGGCTTTACGCTTCGTGCGTCGATTAATAAAGGTGTGCTGGCTGCAGCACGGCGCGGCGCGGCCGGTGGGCAAGACATAGCGGTAGGCCATGTAGTGAGCCGAAATATGGGAGCTGGGTGTGTTGAACCACCCGGGTGGGTAGTTGTCGACCTGTGTAGGAATGGTGGTGGGCAAAGTTGCACGGGGACAGGTTTTTGTGTGAGTTCTTGGGTGCTACGCGAAATTGCGGAAAGCGACTCTTAGCTTCGTCGTGTCCGTCCGCATGGAACAGATCGGCTTCCACTGGACCGATTTTCATGAAATTTGATATTTGAATATTTTTCCGAAGATCGGTCGAGAAAATTCAAGTTTCATTAAAACAGGATACGAATAACAGGCACTTTGCGTGCAGACCGATATATGTACATTTATGATGGCATCTCGCAGAATTATTCTCAGAATGAGATTTTTTCAGACAAAATTCGCAGAGAAAATCAAAACACGCATTTCATGTCCAGTAACTCCCCTCCCCCCCCCCGGAAAATCGTGCTGTTTATGAGATAATGTGGGAAAATATGGTACAGCCGGACAGGCCACAGATGACAATATAATATGACGCATGCGCTCTGCTTGCTGGGTCACTAAGGCCACACGCACACGCACGCACGCACATTGCTTGTCTCTTCAACAATGGTTGCACGAACGCGCATCATTGTTACGTTATCCGCACATTGGCTGTCCTGTTCGGTTTCCCCCTGTAATTTGCATTCCACCAATGCTCCATGCTCATTCATTCATTCGTCTTAGCCATTATTATTATTATTATTATTATTATTATTAAATGGCCATACAGTCAAGTTTTTTAGTGCTGCACTTATTAACAACTGTCTGTACACAATTCCACCGTCAGTTTTTTTTGGTCGTCATCCTGGTCGACTTCCCTGAGGACTATTGTTAAATACTTGACTTACTCTTCTTTTACTATCCGTTCTGTTTAATATGGCCAAACCAACTCATCCGTCTTATTCTGACAAATTAAAGTATATCTGAATCTCTTAAACATGTATTACTTCATTATTATATCGCTTTCTCCAGTTTTCATTTACTTCAGTTCCGCCCGACATTCTCAACACGTTTCTTTCAGAAGCAGTCAGCCGTTTAGCAAATCTTCATTCAGTGCCCAAGATATGCTCCGTATGTTGCCGCCGGTCTTGTTAATGTCTCACGGGATATCTTAGCCGTTGACAGGCGTTAAATAACGAATTTAAATACACGAAGTGGAACGGAGCCGGGATAGCTCAGTCGGTACAGTGTCTAGGCTATGCGCTGCTCTGCAGGGACAAGAGATTTTGTTTTCCGTAACGTGCAGACCGACTGTGGGGGTCCACCCAGCTTCCTATATAATGGCTACAAGGGTTCCTTTCTGCGAGCGAAACGGCCGGCGTGCGAACCTAACCACGCACCTCAGTCGGCTGCTGAGCGTGTGTGTTAATATTTGTGTGTCAGCTTGTGGCACTGCTCCTGACAGGTTTCAGACCGCTGGTTTCACCATTGGGAGCTTCCACTGGGCACACAAGGTGAACGAAGAATGTATGGCCAAACTTGCAGTACGTGAATCGACGCCACAATACAAGAAACTGCTACTGTTTGAGCACAGGCCTTATGAAGCATGGTTTCCGAGTTACGACCTCAGGAAGACAAAGAAAATGCTCAAAGTGTCCACCTTGACCTTTGAGGCATGACGTTGCACATCTGAACGGTGATCGCCTTACTCGCTGGAAAATTCATGTGCCGTACGAATCGTCTCAAACCCATTCTGTATTTGTTGTTTGCAAGTCGTGGGCGTCACTGCCTTCTGTGGCACAAAGGGTAGATTTTGATGTCCGCGGATATAGAAATCTGAGGGAGTAAGTCAGGGGAACGAGCACGCCGTGCTGTTGGTCCGGAAACGCGTTGTTCAAGAGCTGCCAAACTGCAAGACGAAAATGTGGTGAAGCACCATCCTGCGCGAACCATAAATGAATCTCCAGTTTGGAGATACGACACTCCGGAAGGACGCTGCATAGGGCATCGTGGAGCTGGAAGGAAGTAGGGTTGCAGTAGTCTGTCCTGTGTAGTGCGTGCGTGGAAACCCAAGGTGGACACTGAGAGCACTTCCCTGGATCTTCAGAAGACCTGTACTCATGTAATATTTTGTTCTTATATTGAGGTGTAGAATCATCTTCTGTAGGTTGGGGCGTCTGTTTGTCCTGTCCTTCCCCCTGTATCGGGGTTCTTTTACAGCTTTTCTAATGGAATACGATAATTGCTATTTTGTACCGCTTTGAAGTATTTTGGTGCAGATGGTAAGGCAGTATGTGTCACTATGTCTCGTGGCCGGCAATGGTTCAAGTTCTTTGGTTCGAATTGTTTGTTACGTTGTGTTCTTGCGCTCCGTGCACTGAAATAGTTCTAAAATAGCGGCCAGTTTTATGTCATGAACGTATAAACGTACCTCACTGTAAGCCTATGTTGGGACGATCCTTGCTGCACCCGAAGCTGCTCGGTCGACAGTGCGATAGGCAACAAGCACGGTTTATTCCAGTTTCTGCAGCGCTCTTTGTGCTTGTTGTTAGCATGTGTCAAATGAATTACAAGTCTTCTTTTGGAAGTTTGTGGTTTCCACGTTGTTGATGTTGACGATACAGGTCTTCAGGGGCGATACTTTCGGACGTTTCGTAGGGACGTACCGCCTTCATCTTCAAGGGTCAATGAGTCCTAGCCCGTGACCCTTGAAGTTGACCTCAGAAACGTCGGCAATCAGTAACTTTGTTACTTGGCATAACAACAGGGACGACCTGAATTCTCTGCAGCCCTGTCAATATCAGACCAGTGCAGTGTGTTGTGTTACGCTTTGGATCTCTCAGCTCGTTGTAGCGTTGTGCTGTTCGTGCGAGTCGCACTTGAATTCCGCACTAGTTGAGGGTCCAGTTCCGTGTGTACACTGTTAGCAGTTCATTGCATACCGTTACGTCGTCACGTCCGGGTGTCGCGACGCTGAGCCGGCAGGTGCATTGGGTGTGGACAGCCAGAACTGCAGCACGTATCGGAAGTGTAAATGAGGTTCCGTGTTTGGCGTGCTTGTGCTTGTTTCTGATGAAATACATTGTGTTGCTGATCAGATCACTTTGGGCAGCTTTGCCAGAAACTTCCTCTGAAACATCTAGACCGGCCCTGGGGCCCGGCCAGTGGGTACCGGCCGATTTTACCTCGGTAGTAAGGCGGACGGGGTGTGAAGCTGTCTACTGCTGAGAATGAGAATGAGTGGAGCTATACATCTACGCCCCCTGTACGCCTTCATGGCTTGCAGAGGGACAATTTCTTGTGTTACTGTCGTGTAACTTGCCGTTGGAGGATGGGCCGACGGCGCTGTTTTAATGTCTTATCAGTTACAACAACATGGCGGCCGTGCGACACAGTCAGCTGTCTTGTGAATGGCACCAACTGACCTTGCTAAAAGTATCTGCAAGTGAGCAGTCGCAGAGTTGATGATAATGCGTTATGCTGGCGGTATTTGCAGCTGATTTGGCGTGTACGTATTGTGTGCGTTGGTAGTGAGTTGGTCAGTCACTACGCTGTGCAGCGGATGGTTCAGGGTTCAAATGGCGGCAGACCGTCTGGGATTGTAGTCTTCTTCAAAAAAATCCAGACCTGCTGTGGGGCCCACCAACGCTTAAGTTTAATAGATTAAAGGCGGCAGGAACGTGAGGAAGACCACTCACCGTCACGCAGTGGAGCCATACTGGCACCACCCTTCGGCAGACTGTTACGCTGACCGCGAAGAGGTGCGGCTAGCGACGGCGCCATCGACAGCAAGGCCCATTGTGGGGAAGGGAAGTGCGTTGGACATAGTTGCGGGCTGTCTGCTGCTTTCAGTAGCTCCGTGTAAGGGGAGAGCACAATTAGTTGTAATTCTCGTAATGGTACCGTAGGATCATATTCCAGTTTCGTAAGCTGACGGTGACACATTCCTGAGCTCTTTCCAGGATGCTGGGCAGAGAAACTTCAGGATCTTTGCGTAGGCACGCCTGCCACAACCCACGCGTGCCACCTTCGTGTTTTGTTTGTTTCTGAACAACATTTCTATCGCACTGCGTAAACTCGAAACGCGGTGTGCGAGCGAGGCTTGTGTCCATGTTGTGAGTGGATGGATAGACATCTCGTGCTGTATGTTGGAAAGGGCAATGCTTTACCTTTCTTTGTACGCTGCCTGAAGGGCGTAATGCTGTTGCCATTCGAGTGGTGTCAGTATGCAGCTCGGTCCCGATGTTAGTGATTGGCATCGATGAAACCGTCACGACCTATTTGCAGTGTAAAACGCCTATAGTATCGTTTGAAATACCATTAATAGTATATCAGAATAACACCAGAAAGCACAAGGAGCATGAAGGTTTTGTTTTAAATACAGTATGGATTTTCAGAAACGTGAACTACATTAAGTGCTGAGGGACGGTCTCATTCCACAAACCACGAAGGCAGTCGTCGTTGTGTGGTGTCTTGCCGAGGTCTGAACTGGGACGCATTCAGTAGCGTGTATGGTTGCTGCAAGGATGGCTGTTTGAGGAAGAGGTTTCTGGCGTGTGCGTGCTGTGCTTTCTGTCGCGATGTTCCGTGGCATGAATGTAACGGATTGCGCCGCAGACTTTGGTACGGCTTCATTGCATTGTAATTCCATTTACGCCCGCAAGGAAAGTTCGGCCTTCCCAGCCCCGATGTTCACGACCTCACGAATGCTTGACGGCATTTCGTTCCGATTTCGTACGCAGAATTTCACCAACACCAGGCAGCAAGTTCGAGAATCATTATGTAGAAATTCATTGACGCCTACGTCAAGTACGCCTTTCAGTTCGCCGATTTTTACGAGTCTCGCAGTTTCTCGCCGATATTCTGTGTAGGTCGTTTGTTCAGAGTTCCCGCAAAATCAGCCAAAAGATGTGGAAAACGGGTAGCGGTTCATTGACATGTGTTGGTTGGTACAGTGTGACCTGAACAGACTCTACAGAACCCACGCGTTCCATACAAGGTTTTGCAAATAGCTCATGTACCGACCGACTGTCGTGAAAATTCTACAGACCGTTCAGTGTCTGGTACTGGCTCACGGACAGACAGACGGAGGGAGGTTGGCTTGAAATAAGCGTTCTTTGTCTGCGGACAGTAGTCCGATTTAAGTTGCAGTTGCTTCTCTTGAATCCGTGGGATCAAAGTACAGGGAGTTCCATTGTCATTTCCACAGCCAGTGTGTAGCGTGCAGTTGCACTATTGACACTAGGTATTTACAGTTGGAATGCTTATTTTCGGAGTGTATGCGCATGTGACGCAGGAACTTGGAGCCGAAATCATGACGACGCAATCGGAGCATGGTATGTGTGTCTTGTCCCGTTTATCATGTCTCCGAGCGTGGCAGCTTTAGTGCATAGAAGGCCTGCATCCGCCGGGACATCTGGTGACTGTTGTGCTGCGGGACCCACATAAATGGGACATTTTATGTTAATGATGTTATAGCCTGGACGTTTTCGTGCATCGTATCGGTAAGGTGTTTGTGGCTGTCCCAAGGCCTATATATGTGCTTGCATATTTCTCTTCTGCGAGGAATTCTCTTGGTTGCGGTGTTGAGATGTACTGATAAGATGCAGCCCGAACAGTGCGCAGTAAGCTAGTCACAGCGAGACTTTTAACGAATGTGCCGTATGTACACGCACTTACGTAATTGCTTTGCGTAATCTTGTTTAATTACAGACCTGCGGTGCGCCACTTTCAGCTGCGCCAGATTACCCAATGTGTTTTCGGCTGGTAGTCACACTTCATTGCTTGTTTTGATTTGGCTTGTTTGTAATTAACTCTTTCCCATTCCCCGTTGCCCTCTCATGATACGGCGCGCTGCGCTCTATTCAGGTTCGGAGAATACCATACCCGCAGTTTCGTAGCGATAATTTCTTGAAACGTGCATATTTGCAGATGCAGCGTTGTGTGTAAACTGAATCATGTTCATGGAATTTGTGATGAAGTGGCACAGAAGGGCTAGAAGGATAGCGAATGACAAAGGAAGATAGCCGGTTGGAAGTGGAAGGATGTCGGCGAAACTGACTCTTTGACGTCCAAAGTGTTTCTGTATTATGTGCGAAGGTTCGGTTCGTACCGCACAGGAAACACGTCATTTGGTGAGGCGAGTCGGGGAATGCTGTATCGGTACATGGTGGTTGTTTATTGCAAAAATCGTACGGATCACGCAAGTATGCATGAGTCGTTGAAAGATGCAGACACTTAGGGGTAACAGGTGGCGGTTCAAGGGTACATGAACTGGTAGCTGTGTCGGTACTTAAATTTAAAAGGGGAAACGTTGTACCTGTAGACGCAGTGAAGGTATGTAGAGTGAGTGGAGACGTAAATCCACTTATTCTTAACCTTGGCACTAGATGGAGGTGAATGGTCAGCCCCACTCTACGGTCGATTTACCCCCTAGGAGATAATTACGGTGCCCGCTGAAGAGGAGGCTGGGTGGGCTCCAGAGGCAGTCTGGACTTTACGGAGAAGAGATAAATCTTTCGGCCGTTCGGAAATGGAACCCAGGATTTTCCAGTGTTTAGCAAAGTCACAACACCGACTTCGCAGACCCAGCTCTTGTATTGAATGATACCAGCTAGTAGGCGCTGAACATGCGTTATGTTAAAACCCGGTTTTCTCGAATTAGATTCCGTTCACCATTCTCATTATTTCGAGACCTCAAGAAACCGAGGTTTTAAAACGTTGCCCCCTTCCTGAGTTTTCTGGAGTTTGTAACAGCAACGCTAATCTCGTGCCGGCCGATGGAGAGAGTTTTCCCTCTTTTCCCTCCTCCATAGCGAAGGAGTCGACGGTAGCTGTATCAGACATGAACTGACAGCAGCTCGGTGCATGGAGCAGCGTCGTTCTTGAAAACGTACTGGTGCTGTCAGCAGTCATAACATGCTCTGCATTGTGTGGAACCCGACGTTCATTGCCTTGTTCATAACAGCCCACCTCTTGCCACTGATCCAGTCCGAGCTTCTTCCATCCTGTTTAAGATCCATTTGAATGCCCTCCCTTCAACGCCTACGTGTTCCTAGTAGGATCTTTCTTTCAGGGTTGTTCACCAAAACGCTGTATGCATTTCCCAGCCGCCCATGCTGCATGCCCCGCCCACTCCGTTATTTTTGTTTGTCACCCTAGTAGTATTTGTAAGGAGTGCTAAACATGAAGCCCCACTTTGCGTAGTTTTATCCAATCACCTGTTTACCCCGTCTTTCTTCGACCTAAATTTTTTCCACAAAACCCTGTTCTGTCTCATACGGCCGCAGCCTGGCGTTCCCGTAATGTGAGAGACCAAGCTTCACGCCTCTCTAAAACAACATGCAACAATGTAGTTAAGGTATATTTTAATTTGGGGCATGCGGTGGCGCACCTGATGGAGCCACTGTGCTGGGAGCTGGCAGGTGGCGGGTGAGATGCCCTGGTGTCACTGGAATTTAGCATTACCATAATCCTTCGGCCACACTATGGTCCCTGGGCTCGACATAGCCTGTAACAAATGAGTACGAGGAATATTTCCTGGGGGTAAAGGTGGCCAGTGCGTAAGGCTGGCAGCCTTACCACGTTCATGTGCCGATTGTCTCGTACTGTGGGAGTCTCAACCTCCTAGAAACCTCTGGACCTGTTACCGGCTTGTACATGGATTGCTTTAGATTGTAATCTTTTTGTTTTTGGGCAGCAGTCTATAAGACTGGAAATTCTGGACTGAACAGTAGTAGCGGGCACTTAGGGAACTGAATCTGCACGTAGTTTAATCTTGGTTTGTTGGCAATAAGACACGCTCCTTCCATCTCCAGAGTAGGCAGTGATTGTGTGGGTCTGCTGTGTCGACCGCATAGCGCCGTACCATCATTGTACTGCGCCCTGTGTGACCCGTTCGTGCCCTTGAAGCTGTGCTTGCCTAGCATGAGCAGTCTTTGTTTCCGTAGCCCGCGGGTGGTAAGCCTGTAATGTCTGTCCCGCAGCAAGATGTGGAATGTTCAGGTTGCGCAGACACAGGACGGAATGTCCGCGGGCGGAGGTTGTAGGCGCCAGAAGTCTGCAGTGCTTCACGATCCTTGGAAACTTGCAGTGAAGGTGGGCGTCCCGAATTGTTCCGGCAGCATTATGAAGTTGCGAGCCACAGGTTGTGGGATGTTACGTGACGTCGTTGCACAACGTCCGTAGGTGATTAAGCGTAATTATGTAAAGAGAGTACAGCCGTACGTTTACCGCCTGTAAGAAATACAGGATGGCCACGAATTAGCGGCACATGTAGCGGGCCCGTCATTTAACTGTCCAGATCGCCTGCCGAATAGTTCTGTTATTGTAAAACATTATCTCAGTGCAACCCCCCCCCCCGTCATTTGTGTACCTTCATATGTTATCCACTGATGTCGCGACGGACGGACGGACGGACGGCCATTAATACAGCGATACATACTACACCACAGTCTCATGTTGTGAGTGCTGTTTGGTGCGCACCACGACACGGCCTGCCTTAGGCACTGACACCCGACACCAACGTTCCTTATCCAGGTGGGCTGTCTTTAATAGCATTCCGGATTGTCCTTGACGTCCTCCAGTGAATTAGAAGAAATAATATGACGTCACACGTGGGCGGGGGGGGGGAGGGGGGAGAAGGTGAATATTATGAAAGGAATTGTAGTGACTTGTTGCGCACGTCTTCCCAGTGGCGGAACGGACGTTGTCCAAATTGCCCGCCAGTTTTTGTCAATCCCGTATTACGGTGGATTTCTGAGCGCACTTGACACTGGCAACTAACAGAGATGTCAAGATGAGGGTTGAGCGGTAAACTGCGGGTTTGTGCTACACAATTTGTGTTGTTTCTGCAATTGAACTGCTGTCAGTCAGTCACAGTCACGTAACCTTTTATTTGCCAGCAGCTGGTCACTTTTTTGACTGCAACTCGACGCCTTTCGGCGTTTCTTGACGCCACCTTCAGGGAGTTCTTGACCGGTGTTTGTAACACATCAAAATGACACACACTCTTTGCGTGATTTCAGGCTTCCGCCGCGAAGTAGAAAAGAACTGCGCTCTTCTGGGTTATTACGCAGCGAATAGTGGTGATTTCTTACCGACGTTGCGGGACAACCTTTCGGGCCCACCCTGAAGGGTCTGTCGGCATTATCTTCAAGGGTCTGACCCGTAAGTTGCTACTGATAGGTTGCCCCGAAACGTCGGTGAGAAATTACCACAACACGCTACGTAATAACCTAGAAGAGCGCAAAGTACTGGACACAAGCACTTAGTAATCCCAAGATAATTATTACATAGAGTACGCACCACAATAACAGGTTGCGGTCTGCGGTCTCTGTGTGTGTATGTTGTGTATCTTGTGCACTGTTCTGCTGCGTCATCATGTGAAGACACAAACACTTCAGTGTGCACACCAGCACCGTCTCTGCTGCTATCTGTAGGCCTGCTTGTCGCTTTGATATCGTTAAAATTTAGAGCGTCAGAAGTTTTTGACTAACAGTGAAATTAGAACTTGGCCCAGTCGATAAGGTGGGCCTGCCGTGCCATATGCGGGCATGAGTGCATTACGTGACCGCATGTTGACTGCGTCCCGAACTGACCGGTGTGTGTGTGTGTGTGTGTGTGTGTCCCAGGATCGTTGAACTTTGCATTCAGCAGAAGTTGGAGGGCAAGTGCAGTAGATGTGCTTGAGCTTCACGTGAAATAGGTTTCAGTTTCAGTTACAAACGTGAATAAACCCTTGCGAACAGAAATTAGGCGGGGCCCCGTCGGTGCTCCCTGTGCACGCACCAAGTGTTTATACTCGTAAATAAGAGGGGGGGGGGGTCTAATGGCTCAGTGCAGAATGAACCGCAACGCGTTGGGTACGTTACTGTACGGGAGTTGATGTAGAAGTGTTCAGGTAGTTCAGACGATGGTCTTGAGGCTGTATCGTGCAGGGTGAGGTGTGTGTTTGTTTGTTTGTTCCGACATTTCGGAGGAAAGGCGGGACAAAATATCCTACACGGGGTGAAAACCCAGAAGACAGTCATTTGCATGTATTTGTTTCAGTATATGCTGACTACATATGTATTTATATGTGCCCTTGATGTGGCCGTGGTCACATGATGTAGCGATGTAAAATGGTGCAACTGTGACTGGAATCGTTACAGCATCGTCCCAGTGCACATGTATTAGTAGGCGTTATGTGATTCATTGGCAGTGCCGCGTGTTTCAGTCGTATTTGAACAGATTCTGGGAAGTACGCAATGGTAGAGGGATGTTGACAGACGTTGTCAGAGCCCAGAAATAGTAACCTGAGTTAGTACCGATATTTGCATTCTTTGAATTGCTGACGGCAGATAGAACAGAGCAGTGTCAAGTACTGGAATGCTGCCAAGACGCTACAATGGCTGTGCCTGTGCTCGCCATAGCGGTATATAGATTAGAGGTATGGCTCCACTCATTCCTAATGTCGGCATTACATGACGCAGAGCGGTCAGTCAGCTTCATGTCCCGGTCTCTTGGCCCCAGGGAAATAAGTGTCGGTACCAATCGAATGGGAGGCTAGGTGGCTCCGAAACGTCTGGACGTTTTCGAGAAGGGAAGAGTCTCCTGCCTTTGCCGGGAATCGAACCCGTAGCGTAGTCACTTTGCCAACTACGCTGCTACGTAATTATTTAATGACGGCGTGTCAGCCACATGAGTTCGAGACGCGTCCAAATCAGTTTGTCGAACTTCTGCAGGCACGTGCAATTTGTGAGGGGCGCAGTAATTGCCCTACAAACAGCACACAGCCGTACCAGAAAATCAATTCGTCTAGCAGTACGTAACTTAACCTTGAATTGTCTTGTCGGTCACCGTGTGTGTACGCACATACGTACCGTGACAGTACGCGTGTGTCCACGCATAACAGATTGATTCTCAGTCCAGGTCGTTTCAGTCTTTGGTTGACAATCATTAGGTAAATGTTACAGGAATGTCATTGGCAGGTAGTGAAGGTATCATTAATGGTTTTAGGGAAGTGTCACGTAATAGGTGTCCATAAGGCCTGTTAATTTACTGCATGTTTATTGTCCAAAGCCACACAAAATAATCCAGAATATTTCGTTCGTAGTTTCCGGTGGTGATTATGGTCAACCGACGACTGAAGCATGGCGCGGTGTGAAGAAATCAGCGTGGTGTATGTGCACACGTTTGCTGTTGTGGGTGTGTGTACACGGCAGTGCGACATGCTGTGTATTGTCTCTCAGAACAACGTTTCAGCCTTGTCTGAGAACTCTGGGAAGCAGATGCTAGTCAGGTTGCTTGTTACTGTGCTGCTACCACGGTCACTGCTGTAAGGTTTTGTGCAAGTGTGAAAACTGGCCCTAACGTGAGGGAAGACCGTCAGTCACGCGTAATAAGAAGGAGCTTCACGGGAAATACGCGAGGGTGAGGTTGGAATGCGTGACTTAACCGCCGAGACCACCGCGCGTCCTACGGTAGGGCAGTGTAGGTGGGTGTTAGAGTGAAGGAATGCATTCACACTTGTGGCGTGATAGTCTGTTGGAAAACGCTCAGCTGGAAGACCTGATAGGACACGGGAGAAGAACAAGGAGAATGATACGGATATTATCTTTGTGAGCGAGAGGTGGTGGAAGGACCGACTGAGGGTCCTGCCTGGTGTTGGAGCGCCAACAGTGTCGAGACTTCCGGATGTTCTGTCGGAGACTGGCCGTGACTTCTGTAGGCGCATTGAAAAGTGTGCGGTACAGACAAGCGCCATCTGTGTTGGCGCATTTGGCTGCACAGACTAAGGCAGGCCACAAGGACACGGCGACGTTTCGGCTGTTGCGTTAAGGCAGGGCGTTCTGTTAGCAGAAACGGCGGAGTAGCACAGTGCCTGCGTCATGGAGCGCTGTGATCTCATTTACCTGTTTTGGCTTGTCAAACTCGTTGTGCTGGAATTTGTTGAAATGCGGTCACTGTCGACTCAGGTTATGCTGTTTATCTTGAAGTGGTTTTAGTCTGTTTCTATGGAATTGTTGATTGATTAACGATGCTGTGTCAACTGGCGTTAGTGTCTTGTGGTGTTCGGGTTAAGTGTGGGTAGTGAAATGGGAGATGTCGTGGTTGTCCTGTGCCCGAGCGATGAAGACGCAGTCAGTGTTTGTTCTGAAGAGATGCTGACAGAGTGCGAGAAAGAGCAGGAAGGCTGCTGTAGCATCCTGGAAGTGAAAGTAGTGACTTCGCAAGAAGCCATATTGAAAACAGGACCAAGGGCCTCCCAAGTTTTGAAGTGCTGGCTGGCAATTGATTAACCATTGAGCCAGCTGAATTTTACATGACACTGGCTGCCAACATTTCACGGCTCGCTTCACCTTGAACTTCTCGGCCTTTGTGTGCTTCAACACTTGAAGAAAGGGAATTCTGCCTTCAACTTTTTTTCGTATTGGTTTTATAAAAGTATGTTCTGACGGTTCCAATCCAAACTCATGTTCGAATTGACGTCTGATTATGTGGAGTCGGTTTTCTTGTTATAAATGAAGTAGTGTTGCAGGCACTGTACAGCTGTGTGGCTGGAACTGATTGTAGTGCGAATGGATGGGCAGACAGCCGACCGCAAACGGAGTGGGTTTAAGTGGCAGAAAAGTAAACTTGTGGCTTACTAGTTGTTAGCTGACTGACGGTCAAATTAACTAACTGGCTAATGAACTTTAGGAACAGAAAATTGGCGACTGAGTAACAAAATGAAATCAATATTCATTACATTAAATCAGTAAATAACAGATAAATAAATAAAGTTCACCCTATAACAGGGCACGAAGGTCCAGAGGGAGAGTAGAGGTATAGCTTTACTCTTTTATTAATCTCGGCTCTATGGGGGTGGGTGGTCAGCGCCACGCCCCGGCCGCTTTACCCCCGGTAAAGAGACCTGGTACCCCATTGTGTAGGAGGCTGGGTGAGCCCCAGGGCCGGTCTGGACGGGTGCGGAAAGTCTCGCCTCCACCGGGATTAGATCCCCGGACCGTCCAGCCCGTAGCGAGTCGCTATACCGACGTCCCATAAATAAATAAATAAATAAATAACGCACTCCGTGGTGCATAGCTGCCCTAAAGAAGCTGACGGCCGTGAACCGGTTGCCTGTGTGTATCCGGGACTTTCACTACCGTCGCCGGCTCATGCCTTCAGCCAGATTAATCGATTCCACCTCCTTCCTACCTTGCGTCTCAGTGAACAGTTCTAATATCGTATGTTTTCTTCTGGGTAATTCCCCGGCGTCTGAATTTTATATGCCGACGTTTCGGAACACTTCCATCTTCATAGGCAGGTAGGTACCTGCCTATGAAGATAGAACAGTATTCCGAAACGTCGGCATATAAAATTCAGACGCCGGGGAATTACCCAGAAGCAAGCATACAGCATTCAGAAGACGGCGAAAGTTTGAAACCAAGTTCTAATATTATTCTGCCGCCTTCCTTAACGTCTTCTGATTGGTCCGTTCGCGTGTGGACTGGCGACCAGATTGTTGTGTGCAGTTGTCATATGCGTGTTACATACCCCACCCATCTAATCCTCGATTTGTACATCATAATATTGTTTGGTGAAGATCGCTACAGACTGCTGATCTCCCAGTTCTGCTGTGTTCTTCAACCTCCTGTTTTGTCCACACTTTTCCAGTAACACGACGAAATTCGGCTCAGCAACGTCATGTAATGACGTGAACGAATCTGCGTCGCCATCTTTCCTACTTTTTTAATGGGTCCAGGTGAAATTCGGTGCAGGCCATCTGTGCCTAGTGCGGTTGAGCGGCTCTTTGTGCCGTGAAACCCGGCGCAGTGAAAGGCGCACTGCATTACGTCACACATGTATATCTGCCCAATTTTCTACATTTTTCGCCCGATTAGGCAATAATTCGCGACAGGGGAGGCTTAGTATGTGATTCCGAGTTTCGTGAAAATCGGTCGCTGTGAAAGCCGTACCTTGCTTGGGGTCTGCAGTGAATTTCTGTCCACACTTCCCAAATTTATCGTCCGTCCTGGATGACGTTCAGCACGAGAGATATGCATGCGTGTGTGACTTACACGGATGTCGCCGTGGGCCAATTCGCACTTTTCTTGTGCGCGTAAATGTACCGAGAGACCTTGTGACGTGTTACGACGCCAAGAACTGGCATTCAACACGTCAGGCAGTGCGGTGTGTGCAGCTTCTTTACATTTTTTGGGAGACGCGCGTGTAATGTTGCTGTGCCGCTGCGTTAACTGAGAATCGTGGCGACGTTCATCAGCGAAGACAGTCGTGCGAGCGGAGGGAGGCACTTGCCGTTGGTCATCTTCGGACATACCTGAGAATCCAGTGCGGTTGCAGCGTCACGGCTGATCCTTCGTCTGGATGAGAGCGAGTGCCAAACTGCTGTCCGGATGACGACTGTTTGCGGGCAAGATTATCGACAGGGGTGAGGAACCAGGAGGGGGGGATCTTGAAACCTTGTTGAGTTGTGTGGAGCCTGCCTGGTGTTTCCGTGAGAGGCCACTTGCATTATTCGTGCATCCATAATTGTTTGTGGGAAGTCATTCTGGTGCGCATTGTATGACTTGCGTAATGTTTCTTATGGTACAGCGGAACCGCATATTTTAGGGCGATCATCGGCAATGTCCGTGTTCCTTTGTGTGCCGGACTGCTGGCTGCACGTCAGTACGTGTGCGGAAGGTCCTGCGACGTAGCATCTGCACGCGCGTTCGCGGTTTTCGTCTTAAGTTGATTCCATCTCGTGTTGTCAGCTGTCACACAGTAACACTCTTGTGTCGCAAACACAACTTACATTGTAGTGGTCTAAATCTGCGTACCCACATGTACTTGTTTCGCCTTTCAGCCAGCCTTCATCAGGATGTGCATAAGAGGTAGAAAGATAAAAGACACAGAAAGATGTCGCCTGTAACATCTAGGGGTTGTTTACTATGTAGATGTGTTGACAGCATGTTTCGGTCCGAGGGACCAGCTGCAGGTAATATATACGTCAAATTTACTGAGAACAGGTACGGGATTTTTGTTTATGTGCATATATATTTGGACCGCCTCTGTGGTCTAGTGGTCAGAGTTTCTGGCTACAGATACAGAGGTCCCGGATTCGATCCCCGGCGCTACCAGATTTTCTGAGTAGTAGTGGGTCTGGAACGGGGTCCACTCAGCC